>ENA-OQCN01000169-OQCN01000169.1-human-gut-metagenome-genome-assembly--contig:-NODE-169-length-33237-cov-5.734582_pt1 | contig 33237 bp, 33 predicted proteins | sample MGYA00242497_ERZ504576 | MGnify/ENA primary metagenome ERZ504576 (study PRJEB26092, sample SAMD00036296) | human gut metagenome | host: Homo sapiens | study: EMG produced TPA metagenomics assembly of...
GTATTCTCCACATGAATCAGAAGCAGATGATTATGGTGAGGATAAACTTCCACATTAATCTTTCTGCGGGCGTGCTCTGTTTCTACACTTGCCTGGATGGCATTTTTCCAGCAGATTGGAAAATACAAGGCACAGATTAATCTCATCTATGGAAAGATCAGCAGGCAGGGAAACCAGTGCATGAAAAGGAATGTTTTCTCTTTTGGCAAGGGTGGAATAATATCCGAAAACACTGTCAACAGCCTGATTTTCACAGAAATGGAGGTTATAGTCAGAGATTTTTCCGGTTGCAGCAAAGAGATATTTTTTGACCTTTTCCATGTCACCCTGCTCTGCCAGAGAGGACAGTTGAACAAAATGATGGCGGATATCGTGACGCGCCTGTCTTGCCTCTTCAATGGCCATGCAGAGATTCTCGTATCTTTCCTGCTGAAGGGAAAGAAAATGGTTCTCCTGCTGAAGTCGGGCATTTCTGTTCAGGCTAGCTGCATCATAAGAAATATGACATAAAACAGGAGCAGGATTATGAGCAGTACAAGACTTAAAACAATATAACACTGCAGGACCCGCCCAGTATATAAAGTGCCGCGGTATTTAGGAATCATAAAAAGATTCACTCCGATGAAGATTACCGGAAGAATCCAGAATACATACCAGGTCTGGGCAAAGTTTTCGTCTGCGATCATTGTTTGAACATAGTGGCGGACAGGATACCATGCTGCCAGAACAAACAGCAGGCAGATGACGTTATAGAAAATTCCGGCACCGGTACGAAACCACAGCTTATTTTCTGTAATAGGCAGGTCAGCAGTTATAAGTGCATTGACTGCCCGAGAAAGACTGTTGATACATGCAAAAACTGCAAAGACTGCCAGAAAAATACTGGCGGATTTCCAGACAGAGATTTTTAATGTTTTATGATAAATAAGCATAATAACAGGCAGCAGAGGAAACAGGATCCGTCTGGTGGGAAGGTGGAGGGCACAGCAAACTGCTCCCCCGAAAATACAGATTCCCAGAAGAAGAGGAAGAAGCCACGCTGTCAGCTTAAGCGGTGTCTGTCTCAGATAGCTTTTTACAGGCAGATATGCTAGCAGTACGCCGGGAATGATTACGGAAAGTTCAAGTACAGGTTGAAGTATGTCAGTCATTTCAGAACCTCCTTTGGAACAGAAATTCCATAAATGTCTGTCTGGCATTTTTGAGCAGCTTCCGGCTGACCGGGACATTGTTTCCATTATCAAGGCGAAAACCTGAGTCGTCAAAATCAACGGCATGCTCCAGATTGATTACAACGCCTCGGTTACACTGATAGAAACGTGAATCCATTTTCAGGGAGGTTATGAAGGAATCAAAGGACTGGCGGGTGATCAGTTCCCTTTCACCGGCAGTGTGGATGTGAATCATGTGAGAAAAATGTTCAGCATAGATTATTTTCTGGAAGGGAATCTGAATATTACTGCCGTTTACCTTTACATCTATGTATTTCCCAGAATCCGGGATGCGAGAAGGATTTCATCTGCCAGTGCGGAAATATCATTTTCACTGTAGGGATTTACAAGATAGTGCAGAGCTCGAATCTGAAATCCCTCTAGAGCATGGTCAGTTGAACTTGTTGTAAAGATCAGCAGACAGTTAGTGTCTGATCTGCGAAGTTCTTTTGCTGTATCAATTCCATTGGATCCATTCATATAAATATCCAGAAACACTACAGTGAAAGGGCATTCTTTCGCTGTAGTGAGGAAAGTTTCTCCATTTTCATATTCAAATATATCTGTATGGACATTGCGTCTGGAAAACTGAGATTCCAGTCTGTTTCGTAGCAGTGTCCGTTCGTCTGAAATATCATCAACGATTGCAATTTTCATAGTAGCTCTTCCTTATATATATTTATGAAATGATGTGAGTGTCAAAAGTAAATTCCGCTTGCTGAGACTTTTTCATCTGCGCAATCTATAGCCGCAGACAGGCAAGTGGTGTAGTTATTTCGAAAACGCTCTGGTAACAGTATAGCACAAAACAATACCACGGAGTTGCAATTCGTGCCATTTTCTGTCAATTCGTGCCAGAATTGTTGAAATAATTTCTGGCTTTCTTATAATGAGAATAACAAATGAAAGTACATGAAATAGAAAGGGAGGGGTATTGTGTATTGTATTGCCATATTGACCGACCAGGAACAGGAAGGACAAAACAGTGCGGAATATATCAGGAATTACTGTACAGAGAAGCATGTCTTTCCGTTGATTGAAATTTATCAGAATCAGGAACAATTTTTTGCACGGACATTGAAAACAGTACCGACAGTGGTGTTTCTCGCATTACCGGGAGTGTCCGGCCTGAATGCAGCAGAACACCTTCGTTCCCTGTATCCGAAATGTGGAATCATCTGGTGCAGTGACCTTGATTTTTCGCTTCATGCGTTCAGGCTTCGGATAGAATATTTTTTTATGAAACCTGTGGAAGAGCAGAAAATAAAAGAAGGTCTTTCCGTCTGGTTTGAATGTAAAAAAGTAAGATAAGAAAGACATTCAGGAGGAAAATAACATGAAGACAATCATAAAGTATGAACTGGTCATAAATGAAGCACTTAGATCTGCACTCAATTACCACACACCTGACGAGCAGATTAATGAATTTATCCGCTTTTTCGGCAGACATATCGGTTCTGACAGAATATATATTTTTGAGGATTGTAAAGAAAGGCACGGCACAGACAATACGTATGAATGGTGCGCGGAAGGAGTAATTCCTGAGATAGACAGATTGCAGAATGTCGATATGGATGTGATAAAATGGTGGTATGATACGTTTTCCAAGGGCGAAAGTATCAGTATCACTGATATAGAAGATATCAAAGAAGAACATCGCGCATCGTATGATATGTTAAAAGCGCAGAATGTGAGAAATGTGGTGGTATGCCCTTTGCGTTATAAAGATGAGATAAGTGGCTTTTTTGGTGTGGATAATCCTCCAAAGAGTGATTACAGGGGGCTTACTACTTTTTTGGATATGATAGGAACGCTTCTTATTTCATTTCTGAAATTGCGTAATTCATTTATAAAGTCAAATAAAGAGGCAAAACTCAGCAGTTATTCATCCCTCTCGAAAATCTATACATCTATGTATTGGGTTGATGTGCAGACCAAAAGATATCATATTGTAAAAATGACAGATCAGGTTCTGGAATGTTTGGGAAAAGATTTCAAAAAAATGGGAGAATATAAAGTCAGGGATGATTTTTGCGGATATATCAATGATATTGCTGAGAAAACATGTATAGAATCACAACTTCAGGAATCACTGGAGTTTCTAGATATCAGTACGATGGAAGAACGGCTTCTTGGGGAAAACAGCATAACACATGAATTTATAGATAAAATATCAGGTTGGTGCCGAAGCAGATTTATTCCTGTAGACTACGATGAAAATGGAAGACTTCTGCATGTGCTTTTCTGTATTGAGTGTATAGAAGAAGAAAAAAAGCGTGAGAACAGGCTGATTTATCTGGCGCGGACAGATCTTATGACAGGATTATATAATCGTGGAAGCGGAGAAAAAAGGATTATTGAACTTTTAAAGGAAAAAACGGGAGGATTGTTTTGCCTGATCGATTGTGACAAATTTAAATCCATCAATGACACTTACGGGCATTCTGTAGGGGATAAGGTGATTATAGCTGTTGCGGAGAAGTTACGGAAAACATGTCGTGACAGTGATGTGGTTTTGCGGCTTGGAGGTGATGAGTTCGCAATATTTATGCCGAAAATGTTGGAGCGAACAGTAGCTGAGAAATTTTTTGAACGACTTTTTGAAAATATCCGACAGATTGATGTCATAGAGATGCCGGGAAAGAGTATAGAAATAAGTCTTGGTGCGTGTTTTTATAATGGATATGAAGAGACTTCTTTTGAACAGCTATACAGAAAGGCTGACGGGGCAATGTATCAGAGCAAAAAGCAGAAAGGCTACAGTGTTGTAATTTATGGGGAGGGGATGTAAGAAAATTCTGGAAGATTCCCGGTTATAAGCTGCGTAGCGAAACGGAAAAAAGAGGATGGGAGCATGGCACAGATTTTTCGTGTAGAGAGAACAAAGAATTTTACGGTAATGAGTAATCACCATTTCAAGAACAAGAATCTGACATTGAAAGCGAAAGGTCTATGTCACGCCGCTGTATGAACAGGCAGCGAAGTGGTGTGGCAAATTTAAACGCCGAGGGAAAGATGGTATTATTTCCCAGTATGAATACGATGAAGGTAGAGAAGCCGAACTGAAAACACTGAAATTTGATTCCTATTCCGAGGAGTGGTTGGATTTTATTTTGAATTGCCGCAGTGGAAAAGATTCGACAGATTATGACCTTGTAGTGGGCGGTGTTGTCAATAATAAGGTGTTCAATACAGTGGAGCTGTTCTTTGACGGACTGATTGATAAGATAGAAGCGATCAACCGTTTGCGTTACGAAAAACCAAACCTGCAAATTTGTTTTCGTACAGAGAAATCATTGTCTTTGTTGTATTTTGAAGGGAGTGAAACACTATGACAGCAAATCCGATTTTGCTCCAGAAAAAATATAGCCGTGTTATCGAATGCTTTGCTAAACAGCAGGGACTTTCATTGGATGCGGCGTTGGATTTCCTTTATCATTCTCAGGTTTATCAGCTGATTCGTGACGGTGTTTCTGATATGCATTGTATGAGCGATGAGTATCTGGCAGAGGAATTAAGACAGGAATATATAGAGAAGGCTCTTGGAAATTACCAATAACTGAAACGATAGAGCGTATGAATACTTATCGAGATTAGGTTGATACCAATAACGCCATGATTGACACCAATGGCACCAAAAATGGCGTTATTGGCATTAATTGTGGTGCAAATGATGGCACTAATGGTGCTGAAGTGCCGCTTAATAAGGAACAGGTGCAGATAGAAAAATTGTTGCAAACCCGTAAAATCAAGGTTTGCAAAAAAAAATATTAAAAAATTAGCACTCACCTCTTGACAGTGCTAACAAATAGTGTTATATTTGCAATAGAACAAGAAAACAATAGTCTTTGATATAGATGGAGGGATTTTTATGAACATTAGCAAATTTACACAGAAATCACTTCAGGCAGTACAGGATTTGGAAAAGACTGCTTATGAATTTGGAAATCAGGAGATTGAGCAGGAGCATCTGGTTTACAACCTGGTGCATCAGGAGGACAGCCTGATACTGAAGCTGATTGAAAAAATGGAGATTCAGAAAGAGCATTTCCTGAATCGAATTGAACAGGCATTAAATGCCAGAACAAAAGTGTCCGGAGGCCAGCAGTATATTGGTCAGTACTTAAATAAAGCACTGGTCAGTGCGGAGGACGAAGCCAAAGCGATGGGAGATGAATATGTCTCTGTTGAACATTTATTTTTGGCTCTTTTAAATAACCCGAGTCCGACTATGAAATCATTCTGGCAGGAATATGGAATTACAAGGGAACGTTTCTTACAGGCATTGAGTACAGTAAGAGGAAACCAGAGAGTGACTTCTGATAATCCGGAAGCAACTTATGATACCTTAAATAAATATGGTCAGGATTTGGTAGAAAAAGCAAGACAGCAGAAACTTGACCCAGTTATCGGTCGTGATGCCGAAATCAGAAATGTCATTCGTATTCTTTCAAGAAAAACCAAAAACAATCCGGTTTTAATTGGTGAACCTGGTGTTGGTAAAACAGCAGCAGTAGAAGGATTAGCACAGCGTATTGTACAAGGTGATGTTCCGGAGGGCTTAAAAGATAAAAAGATTTTTGCCCTTGATATGGGCGCACTGGTTGCAGGTGCAAAATATCGTGGTGAATTTGAGGAACGTTTAAAAGCGGTACTGGAAGAAGTCAGAAAGAGTGAAGGAAAAATCATTCTGTTTATCGATGAACTTCATCTGATTGTAGGTGCTGGTAAAACAGAAGGTGCAATGGATGCCGGAAATATGTTAAAACCAATGCTTGCAAGAGGTGAACTGCATTGTATTGGTGCAACGACTCTTGATGAATATCGTCAGTATATTGAAAAAGATGCAGCTCTTGAAAGACGATTCCAGCCGGTTATGGTAAATGAACCGACAGTCGAAGATACGATTTCAATTCTTCGTGGATTAAAAGAGCGTTATGAAGTATTCCATGGCGTAAAGATTACAGACAGCGCCCTGGTTGCAGCAGCAACATTATCAAACCGTTATATTTCGGATCGTTTCTTACCGGATAAAGCGATTGATCTGGTGGATGAAGCCTGTGCTCTGATTAAAACCGAACTTGATTCCATGCCGGCAGAACTTGATGAGTTAAATCGTAAACTGATGCAGATGGAAATCGAGGAAGCAGCGCTGAAAAAAGAAAATGACCGTTTAAGTCAGGATCGTCTGGTGGAACTGCAGAAAGAAATGGCAGAACTGCGTGATGAATTTAATGGAAGAAAAGCCCAGTGGGATAATGAAAAAGCTTCCGTTGAGAAATTATCCAAACTGCGTGAGCAGATTGAGGATATGAATAAACAAATTCAGAAAGCGCAGAGAGATTATAATCTTGATGAGGCAGCAAGATTGCAGTACGGAGAAATGCCAAAGCTGCAAAAACAGCTTGAAATCGAAGAAGAAAAAGTGAAAAATCAGGATTTATCTCTGGTACATGAAAGTGTAACCGATGACGAAATTGCAAGAATTATTTCAAGATGGACCGGTATTCCGGTAGCAAAACTGACCGAAGGAGAAAAAACAAAAATCCTTGGTCTGGAAGAGGAACTGCATAAACGTGTCATTGGACAGGACGAAGGGGTTACAAAAGTAACAGATGCCATTATTCGTTCCAAAGCCGGAATTAAAGACCCAACAAAACCAATCGGTTCATTCCTGTTCCTTGGTCCAACTGGTGTTGGTAAAACAGAATTGGCTAAGACTTTGGCGGCAACGCTGTTTGATGATGAGCAGAACATGGTGCGTATCGATATGAGTGAATACATGGAGAAATATTCTGTGTCTCGTTTAATTGGAGCGCCTCAGGATACGTTGGATACGAAGAAGGTGGTCAGCTGACCGAAGCAGTCAGAAGAAAACCATATTCCGTAGTTTTATTTGATGAAATTGAAAAAGCACATCCTGATGTCTTTAATGTATTGTTACAGGTATTGGATGATGGTCGTATCACAGATTCACAGGGACGTACCGTAGACTTTAAAAATACGATTCTGATTATGACATCTAACATCGGTTCTCCTTACTTGTTGGATGGAATCGAAGAAAATGGTGAAATCAGTCAGGATGCAAGGGACAAAGTAGATGCAGAACTGCGTGCTCATTTCAGACCGGAATTTTTAAATCGTCTGGATGAAATTATAATGTTCAAGCCATTGACAAAAGAGAATATCGGTGGAATTGTTGATTTACTTGTGGCTGATTTGAATCGCAGATTAAAAGATCAGGAATTATCTTTACGCTTGACAGATACAGCAAAAGACTATATTATTGAGGGCGGATATGACCCGGTATACGGCGCTCGTCCTCTGAAGAGATATCTGCAGAAATATGTGGAAACACTGACCGCAAAATTGATTCTTTCCGGAAGTGTAAGAGCGGAAGATACCATCGTCATAGACGTAGAAAATGGAGAATTGACCGCAAAGCGTGAAGAAGGAGTAAAGTAAAATGATACCGAAAGACCCAATGATTTTGTTAAGTTTTGTAAATTTGAAACTGAGAGATTTCTATTCTTCTTTAGATGATATGTGCCAGGCAATGAATTTGGACAAAAGCGAATTAGAGAAGAAATTGGGCAATATTGATTATACTTATGATAAAGGATGTAATCAGTTTGTATAAGAACTGAGAAAACGGCTTTCAAGTGATTGAGAGCCGTTTTTTATTTAATGCGTTTTCGTCAATCGTCGTAGTCACCGCTACGTCTCACTTCTCTGCCTGTATAGGAGAAAATCGTTCGGTGTCAATATAGCAGCTGCTTAATTTACACTGTACGAAACTTATTTTGTCACTTCTATTATAATTTCATGTTCTTTACAGTAATCCAGATATTTCTGTTGTGGCGTAGTATCCGTAATCAAATATTGAATTTCACTAAGTGGACAATAAGTCATGAGTGCAAATTTCCCGAATTTTGTATGGTCGGAGAGTAAAAAGCGGGTCTGGCTGTTTTCTACGACCGTTTTTTTTATTGCATATTCATCGGCAGAGGCATTGGTCAGACCGTTTTGAATAGTGACTCCGGTAGATGCCATAAATGCTTTCGTAATGTTGTAAGTACGCAGATAGGTTGGAATTTCACTTCCGACAAAGGATAATGTATCACGGTTTAGTCTGCCGGGAAGAGAAATAATCTGCAAATCCGGATATTGTACAGCTTTCATAAAAATCCTCAGGCTGTTTGTAATAATTGTACATGGAACATGTGCCAGATAATCGACCATATTTAAGCAGGTTGTTCCGGTATCAATGTAAATAATGTCGCCTTCTTTTACAAAAGAGGCGGCTTTTTTTGAGATGGTATCTTTTTCTGTATTTAAGACAGTGTGGCGTTTTTCATAAGGAACGAGTGGGGTATCGGATGGTGGTACTTTAAAGGAAACACCTCCGTATACTTTTTCTACGACGCCTTTTTTGACCAGTTCTTCAATGTCGCGGCGTATGGTGTTTTTGGATACAGCGAATTTTTCACAGAGTACATCTAAGGAAACCAGTTTTTCTTCTTCTATATAACGTTCAATTAAGTCAATTCGTTTGGTTCTCATATTAAACCCTCTTTCAAAAAGTTGTTTTGTGAGTATTATTGTATAATATTTTGAGTAACTTGTGAAGCAAAATTTAAAAATTTTGAAAAGACTATTGACGAATTACCAAAAAGATGATAATTTATAATCAAGAATTAACCAAAAGATATTCAAAATATTATCAAAAAGAAGAGGGAGAAGCTATGAAAAAAGAAAGGACAGGAGCGGTTACAAAATATCTGATACTGGTATTTGGTGCATTTGCCATTTTTTTTACAGGTTATCCACATATCTGGTCGATTTACCAGCCGTATGCAATGGAGTTAACCGGATGGAGCCAGGGTCAGACATCGATGTGTTTTATCTGAGTTTTGTCACATTTGTACTCGGAAATATTGTAGGAGGAAGAATTCAGGATAAGAGAAATCCAAAGATTGCAATCGTATCGGGCGGTGCAATTTTTACAGCCAGTATTTTGTTAAGTGCACTGGCACTGAGACCATCACCGGTCATGATGTATATCACGTATGGATTGTTACAGGGATTTGGACAGGGAATGATTTATACAACCATTCTTTCTACCGCACAGAAATGGTTTCCGGGAAGAACCGGATTTTCATCGGGTGTGATTGTAACGGCAAACGGTCTGTTTGGATTTTTCATGGCACCGGTTTCGAGAAGTTTGCTTTCTGGAGTTGGAATTGAAAAAACATTTTTAATAATCGGAACGTTTATTGGAATCTCATGGATTTTGGCAAGTATCTTTATCCGAAATCCAAAAACAGGGGAAGTTGGAACAGGCAGTGTACAGGCAGGCGGAAAGCCGGTGTACACAGGAAAACAGTATACATCCGGAGAAATGTTCCGCACAAAGAAATTTTACTTCCTGCTTGCAACTATGATGTTTGGTTTGATTCCATATCTGATTTTATCTCCATTGTCACAGACGGTACAGATGGACAGGGGAATCAGTGCTTCAGTTGCAGTTGCGGCGGTTATGGCAGGTTCGGTCTGTAATGCAGCTACAAGGCTTTGTCTGCCGACAGCGGCGGATAAAGTAGGAAGAGTTATCTGTGTAAAAGTAGTATTGGTGGTAGCAGTGAGTGCAATGTTACTCTTGGTATTTGCACCGGCAGGAATTACAACTGTATGCGTTGTGATGATGTATGCCTGTTATGGTGGAATTATGGGAAGTTTCCCATCTTTATCGAGTTCTATTTTTGGAATGGAACATTCTGGAGAAAATTATGGATATGTTATGTTTGGTATTGCGGTGGCAACTCTAAGTGCACCGGCAATTACCAATACCGTGCTTGGAAATGGATATGACATCAACGCTGTATTTGCTAGTGGAGCATTCAGCGCAGCACTCGCATTGATTTCTTTAATTTTATTAGAGAGAGAAATTAAAAAAGAAAAAGTAAATGCATGTCAGACAGCAGTTTGTCAGGAAGGAGAATGATTATGTCACTTGTAAAAATGAAAGAATTACTCGAAAGAGCACAGAAAAATAATATTGGATGCGGAGCATTCAGCGTTGGAAATATGGAAATGGTACGAGGTGCAATTCAGGCAGCGGAGGAATTAGATACGCCGATTATTCTTCAGATTGCAGAGGTGCGACTGAAACATTCTCCACTTCATCTAATGGGACCAATGATGGTTCAGGCTGCAAAAGAAGCGAAAGTAGATGTTGCAGTTCATCTGGATCATGGTCTTACATTTGAAACGGTACAGAAAGCGCTGGAACTTGGATTTACTTCTGTTATGTTAGATGCATCCACTCTTCCATTTGAAGAAAATATTGCAAATACAAAAAAAGTAGTAGAGCTGGCAAAACAATATGGAGCAACTGTAGAAGCGGAGCTTGGTCTGGTTGGTGGAAGTGAAGATGGAAGCTGTGACCATGGAATCCGTTGTACAGACCCGGATGATGCAAAGGTATTTGCCAAAGAGACAGGAATTGACGCATTAGCAGTTGCAATTGGGAATGCGCATGGAAATTATCCGGTAGCTCCAACACTGGAATTTGATGTGCTTGAAAAGATTCATGAAAATGTAGATATTCCGTTGGTACTGCATGGAGGGAGCGGAATTACAGACAAAGATTTCCAGAAAGCAATTTCACTTGGAATCAGAAAAGTAAATATTGCGACAGCAAGTTTTAACAGTTTAACAAAGAAAGTAGAAGAATATATTGCTTCAAATGAAAAGCATAACTATTTTGACTTAAATACAGCAATGACAGAGGGAACTTATGAAAATGTCAAACGACATATTCAGGTTTTCAATACACTATTTCAGCAGGAGTAGTAAAAAAGCTTGTCGAAATAAAAAATCCATTTGGTAAAAAGATGTTCTAAGAAGAGCCGTTTTCTATCTCGAAAACCGACTTTTTCTTCTATATTATTAATGTAGTTGTGCTATGATAAGATAGAATGGGTCATTCCTGATTGGAAAACAGACTTAAATGTTCTTCAAGTAATTCCTGATAAAGCTGAGAAAAAGTCCAGAAGCAGTTTTGTGGTGTCAGGATTGCTTTTAAATCAACAGCAGGAGTTTCACCGTTTCGAATAGATGCAAGTAAAAGGTCGAGACGGGTATTTGGAAAATAGCAGAGAATCATCACATCCTGACAGACAGCAGAGATGTTTTCCAGAATAGAAGTTTTATGCACTGGAAATCCTTTTACTTTAGCAAGATAACCGACGGTCTGGGTACAATCTGTTTCAGAAATGGAAATAAAATCTGCGCCAAGGCGTTTTGCGGCTTTTTCGATGGCTTTTTCTTTTTGAGTTTGTCCATTTGAGTAATAGAGTATTTTTGGTTTTCGTAACAATAAGATTCCCCCTCTGAAGATTGATGATAAGTTTATCTTATACTAGAAAGAAAATATTTTCAATAAATTTTTAGACAATTTGACAAGAGTTGACACAAGTTGTACGAGTAGAGTATACTAAAATATAGAACTGAAAAGTGGGTATGGTTTTGTACCTGGATCAAAGATACCGGACAGAATGAAAAATGGCAATATTCATCTGTTCTTCTATTACAAATGTGAGGGATAAAAAGTGGCAAATATTAAAGTATATCTTCTAGGACGCCCTTATGTGGAGATGGATGGGGAGAGAGTGAACTTTCCATATAAGAAGGCGGAGGGCTTTTTTTACTATTTGTGTGTAAAGAAAACAGCAACGAGAGAGGAAATCATATCTGTGCTTTGGGGAGCGGACAACGAAAATGTTGGAAGAAAAAACCTTAGAGAAGCAGTATATCAGATAAAAAAACTCTTAGGAAAAGAAATCCTTGTGACAGTTGGTCATACAAGCATTTCTCTTAATCCGGAGTGTATGCCAGAAATTGACTGGGATAATCTCAATGATGAGAATTTGCTTGATGCAGAGGAGCAGGGATTTCTTTCTCATTTCATGATTAAAAACAGTTATGAATTTGAGGAATGGATTTCAGCCATGCAGGAACAGTATAATAAACGGTTCGTGAAAGTGGCACGTGAAAAACTGTATAAAGCGGATGCGACAAAAAATATGGAAGAAATTCAAAAATATAGTAATATTTTATTAAAACAGGATCCGTATAATGAAAAGCTGTATTATGAAATTATGGATATTTATGCCTTAAATGGAAACTATAATATGGCAATCAAATTGTATTATGATTTGGAGAAAATTCTTGCGGATGAGCTTGGCGTAGAACCATCGTCAGAAGTAACCGAATTATTTCACCGGATTTTTAATGTGAAAGGAAATACAAACTCAGATGGTGTTATCTGGAACCTGCCATTCTGGGGAAGAAATGAAGAAATTTACCAAATCAGTGAATGTATTGTGGGCGGAGCAAAAGATGGATGTCCCAGATGTGTGGCAATTGGCGGAGAAGACGGTGTTGGAAAATCAGCACTGCTTGATAAAGCAATGCAGATGGTAAAGGGCTATCAGATGATTGGTCTGTATGCGGCCTGCTATCGTGAGGAATCCGAATTTTTCCTTCGTCCATGGAGTGATATTTTCTGGGAAGTGGAACAGAGGCGGATTATCAGGTTTTAAGAGAATCATGAGTGAAGAAAAATGGGAACAGCTGGAACATTTTTTAAGGGAAAAGTCATGGAGGAAAATGGAAAATCCGGTGCACTGAATTATCAGGTCATGGAGCAGGCAGTGATTGACATGTTCCGTAAGATTTTGGAGCACAATAAAGTGGTTCTGTTTTTTGATGATATCCAGTGGATGGATCAGACCAGTATTCAGCTGTTAAATCGTCTGCTTCTTACTTTTGGTACGCATAAGATTCTTTTGATGTGCACGTTTAATCAGGAAAAAGATGCCGATGTGATGGAGTCTTTAAATAACATTGTAAAAAAAGGCTGGCTTCATGTGATTAATCTGTTTCCGTTTAATGAAAAAGAAACCAACGAAATTTTATGCAAGTTTCTTCCGGAGTTGAGTGAAGATCAAAAGAAACGACAGAATGTATACCGCATGACAGAAGGAAATGCATTTTTCCTGATGGAATCCATTAATCTGATGAAAGAAAAAGGGTATACCTTGAAAAATCACAGAAAACCAACAATGTGATAAAAGCGCGTCTGGTTGGGCTGCCGGAACAGGAATTGGAGGTATTAAACTGTATGAGTCTGTTTCCGGAGAAGTCAGTATCGAAGAGATTGAGCTTTTGCATCTGGATATGGATCGCCTGACATTGGTTCGTGTCCTAGAGAAACTTCAGGAACGACATTTAATCAAAGAACTCTTAGTAGGCTGGAATGTTTATTATAAATTTGAACATCAGGTGTTTAAAGAGTATATTTATGACAAACAAAGTGTAGGTAAAAAGAGAGCATACCATCAGATTTTAGCAGAATATTACGAGGCAAAAGCAACAGGGAAAAAAAATTTTGCGTATCTCCCAATGACAATTCACCACTATGAGAAGTGCCATAATCTGGTGAAGGTATATCAATATAAAATTGCATATTTGAAAGAATATTATACGATAGTCAATGAAAACTTTCCTGTTCTTCATTGGGAGATGGAATATGGCGACGATAACCAGGAACTTTTCTTTTCAGGCAGATGAATTTTGCGCCTGGCAGAGAGGTAATCCGGTTTGAAGGAGATTCTCATCAGCTTCAGGAAATGAAAATGGAAATGTATTATGTAAAAGGTCGTTTTGATATTGCTATCGGAGAATATGAAACCGGACTGGCGAATATCAAGGCAAGTGAAGCAATTGCAGAGACCTTAAATGATAATAAAGCACGTCTGAATAATTATAAACAGATGATTTTCTATGGAATTCAGATAGAGAATCTTTTGTTGGTTAAAAAGTATGTGAAAGAGGGAATGAAATTAATCGATGAGACAGATACCGATGAAAAAGGTATTTTTATGAGACTCAAAGGTTGGTATCTGCTTCATGAGGGAAGATATGAAGAAGCCAGGGCACTTCTGACACAGGCCAGGGAGTTTTTTGAAAACCGCGACGGGGGAAGCGGACAGTATGCAATGAATATTGCGGCTTGCTATAATTACATCGGAGATGTATGCAGGGAAATGAAAGAGTATCAATCTGCACTTTCTTATTATAAAATAGCGATAGAAAAGGGAACAGAAAAAGTCGTAACAAATGGTCTGGGACAGTTTTATTCTAATGTAGGTCAGATATATTATTTTATGGAAAAAAATACAGAGGCCAGAACGTATCTTGAAAAAGCGATTGCCTGTTTTGAGAAAAATGGATACTATTGGGGACTGGAGCGTGCTGAGGCATATATGCACTGGTTCTGCTTCGGTTTGGTGAAAAAGACCAGGCAAAGAAACATTATAAGAAAGCAGTAAGCTTGACAGAAAAAATGAATAATCCGACAACCGTTTCGGTTATCAGACAGATCAGTAAGGAAGCTGGGTTATAAAAAGAGCCAGCTTCTTTTTTTGAACGCAGATAAGCATTCCTCCGCTTCAAGTGTGCAGAGCGCAAAGCGACTGCGTTCATGAGCAAGTAGCAAAGCGGATTGCGAATGTCCGCTTTACACAAAAGAAAAAAACAAAGTTTTTGAGAAAAAATTCAACTTACAGTTTTACCATGATAACGTACTGATACAAATGTCCGCATCATAAAGAATGATGTCCGCTAATTGGGGAATTGTGCTAAAAAATAAAACAATTCGAAAAAATAGATTGTGCGTTTCTTACATTTATCGACGTTTTTTTGACGTACTATTAGATATAATTGCACTATAAAATAAACGAAAAGAGGGTGCGATTATGAGCAGTATCGTAATTACAGGAAATGATTTAACATTGGAGCAGCTTGCTTTAATCTGCCGCGAAAATGCAAAAATCGAATTAGCAGAAGAAGCAAAACAGAATATCATTGATTCCAGAAAAGTGGTAGACGACTTAGTAGCGGAGGAGAAAGTTGTTTACGGTATCACAACTGGTTTTGGTAAATTCAGTGACGTTGTAATTTCTCAGGAACAGTGTAAAGAACTTCAGAGAAACTTAATTATTACTCATGCAGTTGGTGCCGGTGACCCATTCCCAATTGATGTGGCAAGGGGTGTTATGTTACTTCGTATCAACAACTTAGTAAAAGGATTCTCCGGTATTCGTTTAGAAACTGTTGAAACAATGGTAAACATGTTAAATAAAGGTGTTACCGCATTTATTCCACAGAAGGGTTCTCTTGGAGCATCTGGAGACTTGGCACCATTATCACATATGGTTCTTCCTATGATTGGTCTTGGTATGGCTTACTATGAAGGCGAACTGCTTCCGGGAGCAGAAGCTATGAAACGTGCAGGTATTCCTACAATCGAATTATCTGCAAAAGAAGGTCTTGCATTAAATAATGGTACTCAGGCTTTAACAGCAGCCGGTGCTCTTGCTTTATATGATGTATTAAAATTAGTCAAAGTTGCAGATATCGCAGATGCTCTCTGCTTTGAAGCACAGAATGGTGTTGTAGATGCACTTGACCACAGAGTACATGATGTACGTCCTCATTCAGGACAGCTTGCTACTGCAAGAAACCTGTTAAAATTACTCGAAGGAAGCAAAAATACAACACGTCAGGGTGAAATCCGTGTTCAGGATGCTTATTCTCTTCGTTGTTCACCACAGGTTCATGGTGCAAGTAAAGATGCAATCAACTACGTACTCGACCATGTAAATATCGAAATTAACTCTGTAACAGATAACCCAATTATCTTTAAAGAAGACAGAGCTGGTATCTCCGGCGGTAACTTCCACGGACAGCCAATGGCATTGAGCTTTGACTTCTTAGGAATCGCTACATCTGAATTAGCAAATATTTCTGAAAGACGTATTGAACGTCTGGTTAACCCGGCGTACAGCGATCTGCCGGCATTCTTAACACCACACGGTGGAGTTTGCTCAGGATTTATGATTGTTCAGTACTCAGCAGCAGCATTAGTATCTGAAAACAAAGTTCTGGCTCATCCGGCATCTGTAGATAGTATTCCATCTTCAGCAGGTCAGGAAGACCACGTATCTATGGGTATGATTGCAGCAAGAAAAGCTGGAACAATTGCAGAACATGTAAGACGTGTACTCGCTATGGAACTTATGGTAGCCTGCCAGGGTATCGATATGCGTGGTAACAAAGGTCTTGGTAAAGGTACACAGGCAGCGTATGACTTAGTTCGTAAAGAAGTTGCTACCTTAGACCAGGATAGAGAATTATACGGTGATATTAATTACTGTGAAGAAATTATTAAGAATGATGCACTGATTAAAGCAGTTGAGGAGGCAATCAGTGGTTCATTAGAGACAAAATAAAAAAACTAAATATTACGAAAAGAGGGAGGTAATTCTATGCTAAATCCTGTAATCGTAGCAGTACTCTTACTTTGTGTATTGTGTCTGCTGAAAATTAATGTATTACTCTCCATGCTCGTATCTCTGACTGTAGCCGGTCTTATCGGGGGTTTGCCGGTTGTCAGCTCCGGAGATGAAGTGAGTATTATGAGCTGCGTTATCGACGGATTCAGTTCTAACGCAGAAACAGCCTTAGCATACGTATTGCTTGGTACATTTGCTTCTTGTATGGCATACACCGGCATTACAGAAATCTTATCTGTTAAAATTGCAAAAACTGTAAAGGGTAACAGATGGCTTTTACTGGGAATCTTATTAATCATTGCATGTGCATCTCAGAATATCATTCCGATTCACATTGCATACATCCCGATTCTTGTTCCACCATTACTGAGTATGATGAACAAGATGAAACTGGACAGACGTGGTGTTGCATGTACCATCGCATTTGGTCACAAAGCACCGTATATCGCTCTTCCATTCGGATTTGGTCTGATTTTTATGACAATCATCCGAGACAACATCAACCAGAATGCAGTAGACTTTGGATGGAAAATAACAATTGGTGATGTTACAAGAGTAAACTGGATTCTTGCAGTTGCTATGATTATCGGTCTTGCAATTGCCGTATTCATTACATACAGAAAACCTCGTGAATATCAGGATATCAAATTAGAGGGACAGCATGAATTAGAAAGCCTGAAATTAGAATACAAACATTGGATTACACTTTTAGCAGCACTCGTAATCGTAATTCTTCAGGTTAAATTTGGTTCTCTTCCTGTAGCAGCATTCGGTGGACTTTTAGTTATGTTCATATTCGGAGCTGTAAAAATTAAAGATATTGATGAACAGTTTAACGGCGGTATCAAATTAATGGGCTTTATCGCATTCGTAATGCTTATAGCAGGTGGATTTGCGAAAGTCTTAAACAACACAGGTGCTGTAGAAGAACTGGTTGACAGTGCAATCAGCCTTATGAATGGAAATACATGGGTTGCAGCAACTATCATCACATTAATCGGTCTTTTAGTAACAATGGGAATCGGTACTTCTTTCGGTACAGTTCCTGTACTTGCAGTACTTTACGTTCCGCTGTGTCATAAGATGGGATTCTCACCAGCAGCAACTATCATCCTGATGTCTGCAGCAGCAGCTCTTGGTGATGCTGGTTCACCGGCTTCTGATACAACACTCGGACCTACATCAGGTCTGAATGCAGATGGTCAGCATGACCACATCTGGGATACTTGCGTACCTACATTCCTGCACTTTAACATTCCGTTAATGATTGCAGCAATCGTAGCAGCACAGTTCGTATAAGATGTCTGCATAAAAAAAGATTGCCATCTGGAAAAGTAACTCCTCATACTTTTCCAATTTGAAAGGGCTCTGCCTTGGGTTTCCAAGGTGGAGCTTTTTTTCATTAAATAAAGTATTTTTTCCAAAATTTTTTTTCGGCAATTCTGCCACATTGACAAAAAAATCAAGGCTTGCTATGATTGATGTAATCATTAGAAAGAGAGGCTTGAAAATTATGAGATTTACGAAGATGCATGGAATTGGAAATGATTATGTATATGTAAACTGTCTGGAAGAGAACGTAGAAAATCCTTCTGAGCTGTCAATAAAAGTGAGTGACCGCCATTTTGGAATTGGTTCAGACGGTCTGATTTTGATTAAACCATCCGAAAAAGCAGACTTTGAGATGGAAATGTACAATGCAGATGGAAGTCAGGGTGCAATGTGCGGAAATGGAATCCGCTGCGTAGCAAAGTATGTGTATGATTACGGTTTGACTGATAAAACCAGCATCAGCGTAGATACCAAGAGCGGAATTAAGTATTTGGAACTGACCGTAGAAAATGGAAAAGTAAGTCTGGTAAAAGTAAATATGGGTCAGCCGGAATTAGAAGCTGCAAAGATTCCGATGATTTATAAAAAAGAAAAGGTCATCAGTCAGCCTCTTGGCGTAAATGACGATGTTTATGAAGTAACCGCAGTATCTATGGGGAATCCACATGCAGTGGTCTATATGGACGAAATTGAGAAACTGGAGATTGAAAAAATCGGACCGTACTTTGAAAAGCATCCGGCATTTCCGGAAGGCGTAAATACTGAGTTTGTACATGTCATTGATGAAAACACGGTAGAGATGCGTGTATGGGAACGTGGAAGCGGAGAAACACTGGCATGCGGAACCGGAGCATGTGCAGTTGCTGTTGCGTGTGTATTAAATGGTTATACGAACGACGAAGTAACCGTAAAACTGCTTGGTGGTGATTTGAAAATTCTGGGACAGAAAAGAAAATCTTGTTTATATGACAGGTCCGGCAACTGTTGTATTTGACGGAGTCATTGAAGTGTAAGAGAAAAGCTGAGAAAAAAATAAAAAGAAAAATTTTTATCAAATTGGTCAATATCGTGTAAAACAGGATGTTTAAGGGGATACTTGATATAAATCGTCGAGATTTGTGCAAGTTTCCCTCTTTCATGACCAGTAAAATGTGCTATACTGGCTAATACCAAATATGGGATAAAAACAACGAAAGAAATAAAATGTCATACTAGATATAGTGTGACGACAGAGGTGGAAGAAATGGTGTGTATTATAAAAAAAGACGGGACAAAAGAAGAATTTAACGTGCAGAAGATTGTAAGAGCGGTAAATAAATCAGCAGGAAGGATTCTTTATCAGTTTACAGAAGAGGAGATTGATTTTATCTGCCGGTATGCAACAGAAAAAGTAGAAGGCATGGGAAAACCGGAAATTTCCATACAGGATATGCATAATGTAGTAGAAGGAGCACTTGAAAAAGTGAATCCGGCGGTTGCCAAAAGTTACCGTGATTACCGAAATTACAAACATGATTTTATTCATATGATGGATGAAGTTTATACCAAGAGCCAGTCCATTCGTTATATTGGAGATAAGAGCAATGCAAATACAGACAGTGCGCTGGTTGCAACCAAGAGAAGTCTGATTTTTAATGAGTTGAATAAAGAGCTGTATCGTAAATTTTTCATGAACCGCAATGAACTGCAGGCATGTAAAGATGGTTATATTTATATTCATGACCAGTCCGCTCGTCTGGATACCATGAACTGCTGCCTTTTTGATGTGGCGAATGTACTGCGTGGCGGTTTTGAGATGGGAAATGTGTGGTACAATGAGCCGAAGACACTCGATACAGCATTTGATGTAATGGGAGATATTATTTTAAGTACCGCAGCCCAGCAGTACGGTGGATTTACTGTTCCGGAAGTGGACAGAATCTTAGCTCCTTATGCAGAAAAGAGTTATCATAAGTACAAAGAAGAATTTTTAAAATATGTAGACCCGGACTGGGAGCTTGCAGAAGAACGTGCAAAACAGTATGCAGTCGATAAGGTGCGTCGTGATTTTGATCAGGGCTGGCAAGGAATTGAATATAAATTAAACACAGTCGGCTCATCAAGAGGCGACTATCCATTTGTAACGGTGACTCTTGGACTTGGAATGGGGCGTTTTGAAAAAATGGCAAGTATTTCCCTGCTTGAAGTACATAAAGACGGACAGGGAAAGAAAGACCATAAGAAACCGGTTTTATTCCCGAAAATTGTGTTCTTATACGATGAAGAGCTTCATGGACCGGGAAAAGAGGGAGAAGATGTATTTGAGGCAGGAATTTCCTGTTCTGCAAAGACGATGTATCCGGACTGGCTTTCCCTTACCGGAAAAGGTTACATTTCAAGTATGTATAAACGTTATAAAAAAGTCATTAGCGATGGGATGCCGTGCATTTTTAAGTCCATGGTATGAACGAGGCGGAATGAAACCGGCAGACGAGAAGGATGCTCCGGTATTTGTAGGACGATTTAACATTGGTGCAGTCAGTCTTCATCTTCCGATGATTCTGGCAAAAGCACGTGCAGAGAACCGTGATTTCTATGAGGTGCTTGATTTTTATCTGGAAATGATTCGACAGCTTCACATTCGTACTTACGATTATCTGGGTGAAATGAAAGCGTCTACAAATCCGTTGGCTTACTGTGAGGGAGGATTTTATGGCGGACATTTAAAACCATCCGATAAAATCAAACCATTATTAAAGCCAATGACAGCATCCTTTGGAATTACTGCATTAAATGAGCTTCAGGAATTATACAATGGAAAATCCATTCGTGAAGATGGAAAATTTGCACTTGAAGTACTGCAGTATATCAATGATAAAGTAAATCAATTCAAAGAAGAAGACGGTTATCTCTATGCAATTTACGGAACACCGGCAGAAAGTCTGTGTGGATTACAGGTAGAGCAGTTCCGCAAAATGTATGGAATTGTAGAAGGAGTTTCTGACAGACCTTATGTCAGTAACAGCTTCCACTGCCATGTAACAGAAGATATCACTCCAATTGAAAAACAGGACTGCGAAGGTCGTTTCTGGGAACTGTGTAATGGTGGAAAAATCCAGTATGTACGTTATCCGATTGGATACAATGTTGAGGCAATTCGCTCCTTAGTCAGAAGAGCAATGGATTTGGGATATTACGAAGGAGTCAATCTTTCCCTGGCATACTGTGATGATTGTGGACATGAGGAACTTGAAATGGATGTTTGCCCGGTATGCGGTTCTAAGAATCTGACCAAGATTGACCGTATGAACGGTTATCTTTCCTATAGCCGTGTCCATGGAGATACCCGTTTAAATGCTGCCAAAATGGCGGAAATTGCAGAACGTAAATCAATGTAACGGTATTCTCATTTAGAATGGAAAAACTGCCATAAAAGCCGTAATTTTTTTGGTGATATTGTATATTACGTTTTCAGATAAAGTGTGTTACCATTAACTCGATTTTTGTTTTTTTTAAAATACAAAAAATAACAGAGGAGATGGAAAACATGGATTCTTACACGTATTTACTTGACTTGGCATTGATTCTAATCAGCACAAAATTGCTCGGGCTTCTCACCAGAAGGGTAAAGATGCCGCAAGTAGTTGGTGCACTGCTTGCCGGACTGATTTTGGGTCCAGCCTGCCTTGGTATCTTAAAAGAGACCGAATTTATTCATCAGGTTTCTGAAATCGGTGTTATCGTGCTGATGTTTTGTGCCGGACTTGAAACCGATATCGGTGAGTTAAAAAGAACAGGAAAGGCATCCTTTATCATTGCACTTATGGGTGTATTAATACCTCTTGTTGGCGGATATGGAATTGCATGGATTTTTAACCGCCAGGTATGATTGAATCCACAGCGACTGCAAGCACAACACTCCAGAACTTTTTCATTGGTGTTATTTTAACAGCAACCAGTGTTAGTATTTCCGTTGAAACTTTAAAAGAGATGGGAAAATTGAACACAAAAGCAGGAAATGCAATCCTTGGAGCAGCAGTTATCGATGATATTCTTGGTATTATTGCTTTGACAGTAATTACAAGCCTTGCAGACCCGAGTGTCAATGTGGCAATGGTATTTGTAAAAATCATAGGTTTCTTTGTATTTGTTGGGGTTGGAGGATATATCATCCACGCAGTTTTCCAGAAATGGGTGCAGGGATACAAAAGAGATTTACAGCGTTTTGTTATTGTATCATTTGTAATTTGTCTCTTGTTTTCTTACTGTGCAGAGCAGTTCTTCGGAGTTGCAGATATCACAGGTGCATTTTTCGCAGGACTGATTATTACAAACACAACTCATACAAACTATATTGCAAGAAGATTTAATATTCTTTCTTATATATTGTTATCTCCGGTATTTTTTGCAAGTATCGGTATCCAGGTCGAACTTCCGGATATGAGCGCAATGATTATCATCTTTGCAGTAGCATTGGTGGTTGTTGCAGTACTGACAAAAGTAATCGGATGTGGATTGGGAGCAAAATTATGCCATTATTCCACACAGGACTGCTTAAGAATTGGTGCAGGTATGATTTCCCGAGGTGAGGTTGCTTTAATTGTTGCCTCAAAAGGAAATGCAGTTGGTCTGATGCCATCTTCCTTACTTGGACCGGTGGTTATCGTGGTTGTTATTACAACCATCATTTCGCCAATCTTCTTAAAGATGACCTTTGCTTCAAAAGGAAATGAAAAAGCAGATTACGTGGAAAATGAGTATACAAAAGTTATGGCAGACCATTCTCCGGCAGATGAAACTCGATTTGTTAAAAAATTAAAGAAAAAATAAATATTTTTTTATTGTATGAGAAAGAGGCAGTGAAAGCTGTCTTTTTCTTTTTTGGTCTTTAAAAAATAAAATAGGATGTGTATAATCAACGTTGTATCGATTGAAAAATAAAAAGAGGAACAGAAACTTATGAAAACAGTATTAGTTGCAATTAATGCAAAATATATTCATTCCAATCTGGCGGTTTACAGTCTGCGTTCTTATGCAAGAACCTTTGGTTATGAACCGGAGTTATTGGAATTTACAATTAACCAGCAAAAAGACCAGATTTTAAAAGGAATCTATGAGGCAAAGCCGGACTTGCTTTGTTTTTCCTGCTATATTTGGAACCTTTCTTATGCAGAAGAGATTATAGAGGACATCAAAAAAATCCTGCCAAAGGTTACGATTTGGGCGGGCGGACCGGAAGTGTCTTATGACGCACCCAAATTTTTAAAACGACATCCGGAAGTAGATGGAATTATGTGTGCCGAGGGAGAGAAAACACTGACAGAATTAATAAGCTATTATGAAATCGGAAAAAGTCAGGGAAAATCTTTAGATGGAATCAATGGAATCGTGTATCAGGAAAACAAGACGATCCATCAGACACCGCTTAGAGATATCATGAATATGGATGATTTAGTTTTTCCTTATGAAGATTTAAAAGATTTCGAGCATAAAATTATTTATTATGAGAGTAGTCGGGGCTGTCCATTTTCCTGCAGTTACTGTCTCTCTTCAATTGACAAAAAGTTAAGATTCCGCAGTTTTTCTCTGGTGGAAAAAGAACTGGAATTTTTCCTTGCGCACAAAGTACCGCAGGTAAAATTCGTGGACCGTACCTTTAACTGTAAGAAAAGTCATGCGATGGCAATCTGGACTTATATCAAAGAGCATGATAACGGAATTACGAATTTTCATTTTGAGGTAGCAGCAGATTTATTAACCGAGGATGAAATTGCTCTGATTCAGACGATGCGGCCAGGTTGATTCAGCTTGAAATCGGTGTGCAGTCCACCAATGAAAAGACCCTTGCGGAAATCCATCGAAAAACTGATTTTGAAGAAATCACAAGAAAAGTAAAAGCGGTACAAAAAGGAGAGAATGTACATCAGCATCTGGACTTGATTGCAGGACTTCCTTATGAAAATTATGAGAGTTTTGGACATTCCTTTAATGATGTCTATGCGTTAAAACCGGAACAGCTTCAGCTTGGATTTTTAAAAGTCTTAAAAGGTTCTTATATGGCAGAGGCAGCGGAAGGATATGGCTGCGTGCATAAGGCAAAACCACCTTATGAAGTGCTTGGAACACGCTGGCTCTCTTATGAAGAGATTTTAAAGCTAAAAGGCGTTGAGGAAATGGTGGAAGTTTACTATAACAGCGGTCAGTTCCAGAAAACCATCCGTGCTATGGAATACTTATTTGAAACGGCCTTTTCGATGTATGAAGAACTGGCAGATTTTTATGAGAAAAACGGTTATAACGAGGTTTCTCATACCAGAATCCGTCGTTATGAAATTTTACAGGAATTTTTACAGGAAAAAGAAGCAAATCTGGAATATTTTAAACAGCTTATGATTTTTGACTTATACGCAAGAGAAAATATGAAAACAAGACCGCAGTGGGCAAATGATTTGTCAGCTTATAAGATGCAGATTCTGGATTTTTATAAAAAAGAAGAGGAAAATCCGGAATTGTTAACTGATTATCAGGCTATCAGGCAAGACAGACGATAAAGATGACGCACATTGAAGTATTTACTTATGATGTCATAAATGAAAACGAAGAAAAAGGTGCTTATCCGGTCTTATTCGATTATAAAAAGAGAAGTCCGCTGACAAATGATGCAAAAGCGGTTTTTGTTCAATTGTAAGTATAAGCACTGAATTGTAAGAAGTAAAGGAAAGAGCTGGAGTAATCAAAAATGTAGAAAATTCAAAGATAGAGGAGACAAAAAATGGAAAACTATGTGGCACTCGATTTGGAGACAACCGGTCTGTCACCAAAAAACGACCGGATTTTAGAAATCGGTGCAGTCAAGATAGAAGAAGGAAGAGAAACTGGAAGAATTGCCACATTAATTGATCCACAAATGAAGATTCCGGAGCGGATTACGGCACTGACCGGGATTTCTCAGGAGATGGTAAAGGGAATGCCGGTAATTGGTGAGGTTGTTGGAAAATTGGTTGAATTTTGCGAGGGATTTCCTCTGCTTGGTCATAATATTATCTTTGATTTCAGTTTTGTAAAACAATGGGCGGTAAATTCAGGACTTGAGTTTGAACATCAGGGAATTGACACGCTTAAGATTGCAAGAGTTTTAGTGCCGGAACTGCCTGAAAAGGGGCTTCAGGCTCTGCGTATGCACTATCAGATTGAGCAGGAACATGCGCATCGTGCCTTTGAAGATGCCCTGGTGACACATAAACTTTATCAGAGATTCATACAGGAATATGAAGCGTCAAATCCAGATGTGTTTAAACCGTATCAACTTGTCTATAAAGCGAAAAAACAAAGTCCGGCAACTCCAAGACAAAAACGATACTTGCAGGATTTGATAAAATATCATAGAATAGATTCTAATGTAGAAACAGATGCGCTTACAAAAAGTGAAGCATCAAGGTTAATTGACAAAATTTTGTCGTCTTATGGAAGAATAATGGAGTGAATGAAATTATGATGAAAATGACAGGTAAGAAAAAAAGGGTTGTAGCAGGTGTACTGGCAGTTATTCTGGCGCTGGCGATGATTATTCCGGCAGCACTGGTTTATCTGGTATAAGAAAAAAATAGAGAAGAGAATACGGGAGTAACTGTGATGAAAATAGGAAAATTACCGGAACCTATGTTGATTCGTTCCGTTTTAAAAGAAGTAAAACACAGAAGAGAAGAAATATTAGTCGGACCGGCAGTTGGACAGGACTGTGCAGTTTTTGAGCCAAAAGAGGGAGACGTTTTAGTTTTTCCACAGATCCGATTACCGGAACAGTAAAAGATATCGGAAGCCACAGCGTACACATCACTGCAAATGATTTGGCGGCTTCGGTGCAGAACCGATTGGAATTATGCTTACCATGCTTCTGACACCGGAAACCAGGGAAGAAGAATTAAAAGAGATGATGCGTGGAGTGGAATCTGCCTGCAGTCAGTTAAATATGGAAGTAATGGGTGGACATACCGAGATTACTGATGTAGTAAAACATCCGTTAATCTCTGTGACCGGTGTTGGAACAATTAAAAAGGAAGAAGTGTTGGTAACTTCGTCCGTGAAACCGGGACAGGATATCGTGATTACCAAATGGATTGGCCTTGAGGGAACATCCATTGCCGCAAAAGAAAAAGAAGCAGAGTTGTTAGAACGCTTTGCGCCATCTTTTGTGGAGACAGCAAAACACTTTGACCAGTATCTTTCTGTTGTGCCGGAAGCAAAAATCGCAAAAGAATGGGGCGTATCTGCCATGCATGATATTACAGAAGGTGGTGTCTTTGGCGCACTCTGGGAAATGGGAAGTGGTTCGAATGTTGGTCTTGATATTGATTTAAAGAAGATTCCGATTCGTCAGGAAACGGTTGAAGTGTGCGAATTGCTTGGCTTAAATCCTTATATCTTAATGTCCAGCGGTTCTATGATGATTGCAACAGATGATGGATATGGTCTGGTAAGAAAATTAAATCAGGCAGGTATTGAAGCTTCTGTAATCGGAAAAGCGACTGATAAAAACGAACGAATTTTAAGAAATGGGGAAGAGACCAGATACATGGATAAGCCTCAGAGTGATGAATTATATAAAATTTATCAGTAATATACGAATAGAAGATTTATTAGTCTTAAAGGAGAAAAGAAAAATGGCAAAATTAAATATTGTCCTGTTTGAGCCGGAAATTCCGGCAAATACAGGGAATATCGGAAGAACCTGTGTGGCAACAGGAACGAGACTTCATTTGATTGAACCACTTGGATTTAAATTAAATGAAAAAGCAATTAAACGTGCCGGAATGGACTACTGGAAAGATTTGGATGTTACAACTTATATTAATTACGAAGATTTCTTAAAGAAAAATCCAGGTGCGAAAATTTATATGGCAACTACAAAAGGACCTCAGACTTATGTTGATGTGCATTATGAAGAGGACTGCTATATTATGTTTGGAAAAGAAAGCGGTGGAATTCCGGAAGAAATTTTGCTGGAAAACCAGGAAACAGCAATTCGTATTCCAATGATTGGAGATATCCGTTCTTTAAATCTAAGTAATTCTGTGGCAATTGTACTCTATGAAGCACTGCGTCAGAACAATTTTGACATATGCGCTTAGAAGGACACCTGACAAAATACGATTGGAAATAAAAAAGAGGGAAACAGTGCCGGTATATTAAGCCGGTCTGTTTCCCTCTTCTGTTCGGGCGAGTGTGAAGATAAACTCTGTGCCGACGCCCTCCGTACTGATTACATTAATATGCTGATTGTGAGAGCGAATGATTTCTTTTACAATCGAAAGTCCAAGTCCTGTACCTTTTCGGTCTTTTCCACGGGAAGAATCAATCTTATAAAAACGATCCCAGATTTTATTTAAGCTGTCTTTTGGGATTCCACATCCACTGTCTTTTACGGAAACGAATATCGTCTCATGTTTTAAAGAAGTCTCGATTTTAATCGTAGATTCAGCAGAGCTGAATTTGATTGCATTGTCAATCAAATTATAAAGTACCTGCTGGATTTTACCCATATCGGCATTCACGTAAAGGGTCTGTCCGGTTAAGACCAGTTCAATAGAAATTCGTTTTTTTCGACACGTTCCTTCAAAAGTGGCAGCAGTACTTTTGACAACTGCATTGATATCAAAATCGCAAAAGTCAAGCATACGTCCTTTTTCATCAATGTCATTTAAGGTTAAAAGGCTTTCGGTCAGTTTATAAAGCCGGTCTGTCTCATAGACTACGATGTTTAAGTATTTATCCTGAATTTCCACCGGAATTGTGCCGTCTAAAATCGCTTCGGTATAGCCTTTAATCGAAGTCAGCGGAGAACGAAAATCATGTGAGACATTGGCGACAAATTTTCTCTGATATTCGTTGACTTTATCAAGTTCGTCTGACATATAATTTAAGGTGACAGCAAGTGTTCCCATTTCGTCATTTGTATGAACCGGAATGTTGTATTTTAAGTTTCCGGAAGCAAAGGCATCCGCACCGGCAATAATCTTGCGAAGCGGTTGATAGACCATAAAAGAGAAAACAAGCAGGATACAGAGCATAATCAGAAGAATAATTAAAATTAAAGAATAAATGATATTCATAATCTGATTCTGCTGGTTCAAAATCACACTTTCCGGCAGATGGATGGCAACATATCCTTGTATATTTAACTGGGAAGTGACTGGAACCATTACGCTTAAATGTTCGGTAGAGAACATGTTAAAGAAAGTTCCGGTCTGGTAGTAAGTTCCATTTGAATGACCGGGATTAAAATCTTCGATGACAGTAAGTTTATTATCATCCGAATCCGATGCAGTATTTAAAAGAATTTCTCCTTTTTTGCTAATCAGCCAGATTTCCACATTCTGATATTTTGACAATGTTTCCAGATTTTGCGCTACACTTTCCAGGGAAGCCTGTTCCCTATAATATTTAGAAGCCTGGTTTTGGGCAATATTTGTGGCTTCCTGATATAAGGAAGTGCTGTAAACAGAGTCCAGATGATTGTGTACCATAGAGGAACCAAACATGGAGACTGCAAAAAATCCAATGAAAGCAAGAATCAGGTAGGAAATTACAAATTTTATATAGAGAGATTTTCTCATGTATTTTTAACCTCGAATTTATAACCGATTCCCCATACAGTGCTGATAGACCAGGATGGATGGTCTTTGATTTTTTCTCTTAAACGTTTGATATGCACGTCAACTGTACGGGTATCTCCGATATATTCATACCCCCAGATATGGTCTAAGAGTTGTTCTCTGGTAAAGACTGATTGGGAGAGGAAGCAAGGAAATACAAAAGTTCGAGTTCCTTTGGAGGCATATCAATCTGCCTTCCAAAATAGACAACGGAATAATTTGCCAGATTGATAGCAAGGTCTGGATATTCTACGTATTTTCCGGCAGGCTGTCCGGCAGGAGCGACCGTTGGCTGATAACGGCGCAGGACAGCTTTTACTCTTGCAACAAGTTCTTTGGAATCAAACGGCTTAATCATATAGTCATCTGCCCCAAGCTCGAGCCCAAGTACTTTATCAAAAATTTCACCTTTTGCAGAAAGCATGATAATCGGTACATTGGATTTTTGACGGATTTCTCGGCATACCTGATAACCATCAATTCCAGGGAGCATCAAATCAAGTAAAATCAAATTCGGACTAAAAGAGGCAAATGCATTTAATGCCTCTTCTCCGTCATTGACAATCATTGTATTAAAACATTCTTTGGTAAGATACAATGAAATCAGTTCTGCAATGTTATTGTCGTCATCGACGATTAAAATTTTCTGTTTTGAAACCATTTATTTAACCCCTATTTCTTAAATTCCACAATTGTAACACCGGCGTCACCTTCGCCAAACTCCGCAAGGTGGAAATCCTGAACATATTTTAGACGTTTCAGATAATTGTGTACGCCTTTTCTAAGGGCACCGGTTCCCTTACCGTGAACGATACGGACACTGCTTAAATGTGCAAGATAGGCATCATCTAAGTATTTATCAAGTTCTGAGACTGCTTCGTCTACGGTCTTTCCGAGCAAATTGATTTCGGTGCGGACAGAAGCGGATTTATTCATTTTGATTTTTCCGGCTCCGGTACGAGAAAGTGCAGGTCCTGTGATAACCGGTTCGTCGATTAACTGTAAGTCAGAGATATGGACTTTGGAACGTAAGATACCCATCTGGACAAACAGCATACCTTTGGAATCTGGTTTGGAACTGACTGTTCCCTTTACATTTAAGCTCATGACTTTTACAGAATCGCCAAGCGATAAATCCTGCGGACGAAGGGTAGATTTTTGTTTTTGTGGTGTTTTTAAGGCAACTTTCTTTCCAGCCTTGTCCATTTTCTTCCTTAAATCAGAACGGTGTTTTTCCAGCTCTTTTGCAGACATGCTGTCTTTGCCGGCCTTATTAAAGATACGCATGGTCTGGTCAGCATAATCTTTGGCTTCCCGTAAAATACGGTGCGCTTCTTCATTTGCTTCAGCAATAATTCGTTCTTTTCGCTGGTCTAGTTTATCCTGTTTTGCTTCTAATTGTTCTTTTAAGGTTTTGATTTCTTCCTTATAAGAAAGAAGTTCTTCTCGTTCGGATTCGATGGTCTTACGGCTTTCTTCGAGATTGCTTAAAACATCTTCAAAGGTTTCATCTTCCTGACTGATTTGTTCTTTGGCACGCTCAATAATAGAAAGCGGAAGTCCGAGCTTTTGTGAGATAGCAAATGCGTTACTCTTTCCGGGAACTCCAATTAACAGACGATAAGTCGGGCGCAGAGTTTCGACATCAAATTCGCAGGAAGCATTTTCCACACCCGGAGTAGAAAGCGCATAGACTTTTAACTCACTGTAATGAGTGGTTGCCATCGCACGGATGCCACGCTCGTGAAGCGTAGAAAGGATGGCAATTGCAAGTGCTGCACCCTCTGTCGGGTCTGTTCCGGCACCAAGTTCGTCGAAGAGTACTAAAGAATCGGAATCAGCAGTTTCCATAAAACGAACTACGTTGGTCATGTGAGAGGAGAAGGTACTAAGACTCTGTTCAATACTCTGTTCGTCTCCAATGTCTGCATATACCTCACGAAAAACACTCAGTCTGGAATTATCAAATGCCGGAATGTGAAGTCCGGACTGACCCATTAGAGTTAAAAGTCCCACGGTTTTCAATGATACGGTTTTACCGCCGGTGTTGGACCGGTTACAATTAACAGGTCGAAGGTTTCACCGATACGGATATCAATCGGAACTACTTTATGTTTATCAATTAATGGATGACGGGCTTTTTTGATGTCAATGATTCTGTCTCGGTTAAAGCGAGGCTCGGTCGCATTTTGGGATTTTGCAAGCTGGGCACGTGCAAAAATAAAATCAAGTTCGGATAAAAGTTTGACGTCATCAAAAATAGCGTCAAGATTTTCGGCAGCAAGCTGGCTTAAATTAGAAAGAATCATTTCGATTTCTTTTTGTTCCTGAATTTCTAATTCACGCATTTCGTTATTTAAACGTACAATTGTCATTGGCTCTACGAAGATAGTAGAACCGGTAGAAGACTGGTCATGAATCATACCGGGAACCTGACTTTTGTATTCGGCCTTAACCGGAATACAGTAGCGTCCATTTCTCATAGTGACAACGGCATCTTGAAGATAGGTTCTGGAATTTCCACTTACAAAGGAACTAAGCTGTGTATGAATTTTATCATTTGTCAGTTTCATGGAACGACGAACCTGACGAAGTCCGGTACTGGCATCGTCACTGATTTCATCTTCAGAGAGAATGCAGCGGCCGATTTCGGTAGCAAGAGGAGAAAGTGGTTCGATTAACTCAAACATGTTATCAAGTGAATCCGTATGCTCATTTTCTGTCTCTTGTCTGGAATAAGCTTTGGCACGGCTTGCATTTTCCAGTAAAGAACGGATAGCAAGAAGCTCTCCGATTCCAAGGGTACTTCCGACTTCAAGACGCTTTAAAGAACCGCGAACATCCTTCACTCCGCTAAAAGAAAGGCTGCCTTTCTGATAGATGCGGGAGAGGGCGTCTGCGGTTTCCTGCTGCATGGTTTCTATTTCTGTCAGATTATCGAGAGGGCGAAGCTGCCGGCATTTATTCTTGCCAATGGAAGAAGTGGCAAAAGCTTCGAGCATATCGATAATCTTGTAATATTCAAGAGTTTTTAATGCTTTTTCATTCATATTTTGATCACCTTTATTTTGTCAATTGTTTTTAATCATTCTACCCTAAATCCGGGGAAATGAAAAGAGTTATTCATAAATTGTTCATAAGTGTCTGCTAAAATGATGCCATGCCAAAGTAAAATGATTAGGAATAAGACATCCAAATGATTAGGAATAAGACATCCAAGAGAGACAGGGTGTTCTCAAAAAGTTTTTTATAAAAACCAAAAAAGCAGAGGAATCTACATGGACGAGAAAAAGAATAAGGAAGACGGATCGTATGAATTTATAAAAGAAACAATTAAGAAAAAACCATTAGACAGGAAAAAAATGTGGAAGGCAGCAGGAGTTCTTGCAGGGGCAGGAGCGATTTTTGGACTTACAGCCGCACTGGTTTTTGCAGTTGTAGAGCCGCAGATTTCGCAGGCAGTTGAAAATAAAAAGAGGACGGAACAGAAAGTAGAAATTCCAACTGACGAAGAGACAGAGAAAAAAGAGGAACAACAGACAGATGCGGGTATTGATACAGAAGACATAAGCGAATCGGAGGAAGGTGAGCAGTCCGGACTTTCTATTGATAATTATAGCGAAATGTATAAGGAAGTACTGAAAAAAGCAGATAAAATAAAAGAAGCGATGGTAACGGTTATCGGTGTTAAAAGTGATGAAGACTGGTTTCAGACTCCTTATGAAAGCCAGATGTCGGGAGTGATTGTAGCGGATAACGGGCAGGAACTTTATGTGCTGACGCAGTATGGGATTGTGAAAAATGTAGATCGAATTCAGGTACAGTTTTGTGACGATACGGTTGTTGATGCAAGATTTTTAAAATCAGATACAAGTACCGGGCTTACGATATTAAAGATATCAGATTCAGAGATTGAATCTGATACAAGAAGTAAAATCGGAACAGCTGTACTTGGAAATTCTTACAGTGCAGAACAAGGAGAACCGGTAATTGCAGTCGGAAGTCCGATGGAGTATAAAGATTCTATTGGCTTTGGAATTCTGACTTCTGTGACAAATTCTGTTTCCAAAATTGATGCAGAGTATGGTATACTGACTACTGATATTGTTGGAAGTGAAAAGGGAAGTGGAGTTTTGTTAAATACCGAAGGCGAACTGATTGGCGTTATTGCGCAGTCTTTTGCTTTGGGAGATTCTAAAAACATGGTGACAGGACTTGCTATTTCTCAGATAAAAGAACTAATAGAAACATTATCTAACAATCAGAGTATTGTCTATATGGGGGTCACAGGAGAAACAATTACACCACAGATTTCCGAGAAAAAGGGAATTCCCAAAGGAGTTTTTGTAGAAAGTGTGGAAGTGGATTCTCCGGCAATGCAGGCAGGAATTCAAAATGCGGACGTGATAACAGAAGTAAATGGCGAGAAAATAGAGAGCATGAAAGAATACCAGCAACAGCTAAAAGCATGTAACAGCGGTGACACAATAAAAGTAAAGGCAATGCGGCAGGCGACAGCTACGTACGTCTGAGCATCGATCGATGTACAGCTACGTACGTCTGAGCATCGATCGATGTACAGCTACGTACGTCTGAGCATCGATCGATGTACAGCTACGTACGTCTGAGCATCGATCGATG
>ENA-OQCN01000170-OQCN01000170.1-human-gut-metagenome-genome-assembly--contig:-NODE-170-length-33184-cov-3.167257_pt1 | contig 33184 bp, 41 predicted proteins | sample MGYA00242497_ERZ504576 | MGnify/ENA primary metagenome ERZ504576 (study PRJEB26092, sample SAMD00036296) | human gut metagenome | host: Homo sapiens | study: EMG produced TPA metagenomics assembly of...
GCAAAACGTGAAATAAAGGCTTCAGAACGAGATTTCTTACTTGATGCATTTTCAACCAAATCCAAAATTTTTGATACAGTGGATTCCCCAAATTCTTTTGTTGTCTTAATTTTTAATAAGCCCGTCATATTGATGCAACCACTGATTACTTCATCATTTTCACTGACTTCTCTAGGCAAGCTTTCCCCTGTTAAAGCCGCTGTATTTAGAGTAGAACTTCCCTCAACAACAATTCCATCAATAGCCACTTTTTCACCAGGCTTAACCACAATAATTGTACCGATTTCAACTTCATCTGGATCTACCTGTTCAAGATTTCCATCCTCATCTTCAACATTGGCATAATCCGGACGAATATCCATTAATTCCGTGATGTTTTTACGACTCTTACCTACCGCATAACTTTGGAACCATTCCCCAATCTGATAGAACAACATAACAGCTGTTGCTTCATCAAAAGATTTCAAACCAATAGCGCCTACTGTTGCGACAGCCATCAAAAAATTCTCATCAAATACCTGACGATTTCTAATTCCTTTAAAAGCCTTAAGAAGAATATCATAACCAATTTCTAGATAGGCCACTAGAAACAAAGGAATCTCAATGTATTCTGGTAGTTTTACGACCTTAATTATGATAAAAAGAATACTCGCAACAATGATTCGCTTTAACATCTTCTTCTGTTTCTTGTTCATACTTATCTCTACCTCTCCAAAAACATTAATTGTTCAATCATTCAACTATAATAATTGAAAAATAGAGATGCTTTCGCATCTTACTTTTCATTAAAAGAAGATTTCGCAATCATCTTCAACTTTTTTACAATTTTCTAATACACGAGCCATAACTTCTTTAGGTTGAACTCCATCTTCAAATTCAACATTCATCTTTAACATCATGAAGTTTACAACTGCACTCTTAACACCTTCTGTATTATTAGCAGCTACTTCCATTTTGTTTGCACAGTTTGCACAATCTACATCAATCTTATAACTCTTTTTCATATGATTTCCCTCCACATTTGAATAGTTGAACACATATTCAACTTTTTACACTTTCATTATATAGGATTCATACATGATGTCAACAACTTTTTGACAATTGTTCAATCATTCAACTATAATAAAGAAAAAAGGAGAACTTATGATTGGTACACATTGTGACTGCAAGCCTAAAAATACAGAATTAGTACAAAAAGTAAAAGAAAACATGCCGGCCTTTGATGAAATCATGAACTATCCGATTTCTTTAAAGTGATGGGAGATAGTACACGCCTTCAACTTTTATTATCCCTTCAACAAAGCGAAATGTGCGTATCCGATTTAGCCAACGTACTCGATATGACGAAATCTGCCGTATCACACCAACTAAAAGCTTTACGCCTTTCTAAACTCATCAAATCTAGAAAAGAAGGAAAGACAGTCTACTATTCATTAGACGATGAACATATTGAAACCATTCTAGGCATGGCTTTTGATCATACAAAAGAACACTGAACTAAGAGGAAGATCGATCTTCCTTTTTTTTATGCCCTTTTTTCTAAAATTCAAACACAAAACAAAGTCGATTATGTAATTGAGACATATGTATCATATATGCGAAATATACAAAAATTTGTCATATAAAACAGATAACGTTTACATTGATAAAAAGACTTGAATTTCGAAATCATGAGAACTAAAATACGAGCTTATAGAAAAACGAATTTTGTCTTAATTCGTAAATTCACGGATTATCTCCATCGTTTTTTTATTGTTTTGAAAGGAGGAGCTATGGAAGAGTTCACAAAAGAACTACTCGATCAGTTAAACGTTGACACCGCGTTTACTATCGGTCCCTTTGCGATTAGTGAATCTGTTGTCATCACGTGGGTTGTCATGGCTATACTTGTTTTACTTTCTGATTGGTTAACCCAAGGACTCAAAGTTCATAATCCGGGTAAAAAACAAATTGTAGCCGAAAGCATTGTGTTGTGGTTAGACAAATTCACAATATCTATGCTTGGTGAAAATGCCAAAGAATATAGTACGTACATTTCAACCATCCTATTATATATAGGTCTTGCGAACATCATTGGCATCTTTGGTATGAAACCCCCAACCAAGGACATGAATGTCACAATCGCATTAGCACTTATGAGTATTATCTTAATCGAAATCAGCGGAATACGCGCAAAAGGAATGAAAGGTTGGATCAAAAGCTTTACTCAGCCTGTTGCTGTGGTTACACCCATCAATATTCTTGAGGTCTTTACACGTCCTTTATCCCTATGCATGCGTCTATTTGGTAATGTCATTGGTGCCTTCGTTATTATGGAAATGATCAAAATGGTCGTTCCCGTCTTTATACCTACTGTATTTAGCTTGTACTTTGATTTCTTTGATGGATTCATTCAAGCTTATGTATTTGTCTTTTTAACATCACTATTTATCGCAGAAGCGACAGAAACAGAATAAATTAGGAGGAAATAAAAATGAGTTTAACAGCAATCGGAGTTGGAATGGCAGCACTTGCCGTTATTGGTGGAGGATTAGGTATTGGTTTTGCGACAAGCAGTGCCGTAAAAGCAATTGCCCAACAACCAGAAGCTCACGGGAAAATTCGTAGTACCTTATTAATTGGTGCGGCTTTAGCTGAAGCAACTGCTATCTACGGATTTGTATTAGGTATCTTAATTATCTTGATGGTGAAATAGGTGGGATAATCTATGTTAAGAATTGATTCCAATATTCTTTGGACAATCATCAATCTACTTATTTTATATGCACTGATGAAACATTTTCTATTTCAGCCAGTACATGACATTCTTGATAAGAGAAAACAAGAAATAGAATCTGATTTTGCTTGGCAAATCAACAAAAACAAGAAGCTCTAGAATCAAAAAATAAAGCTAATCAACAGCTTGAAAATATGCAGACAATTTGTGATGGCATGCTAGCGGATGCAAAAGAACAAGCAAGTCTTGAATACGAGCAAATTATTGCGGATGCAAACAAAAAATCCGATGAAATGATTGAACAAGCTCGCATCAAAACGATTGAAGTGGCAAATGAGGAAAAGGCAAAAGCTAAATCTGAAATTGCGGATTTAATCAATAAAGCAGCTGATAAAATCACAAATACAAAGAGCGATGAAAAACTATATGATGATTTTTTAAAGGAAATGAAATAAATGAACAACGAAAATTTAAATGCAACCTTACGCTGCGTAACAAGACCTAGTGCAGCGCAAGAAGAAAAAATAAAGACATTCCTTAAAAATAAATACCTAGCCCACAACATAACACTCAATATCTTAATTGATCCAAGTGTACGCGGAGGCTTTATTCTAAGTGCAAACAACGATGAATACGATTGGTCTACACGTTCTCGTCAACAACAGCTTCAAGAACAAATTCAGGCTGCCAGGGATAAAGCCATTCAAATGAAAAAGGATGGAACACTTATGTCCATCTTAAAAGAGGCCATCGAACAATTTGAAGCCACTTCCCAAGAAAATGAAGTTGGCTATGTCGAAACAATTGGAGATGGTATCGCAACCATTTCGGGATTAGATCATGCGATGTATGGAGAAGTTGTTGTTTTTGAGAATGGTACAAAAGGAATGGTTCTCGATATCACAACCGAAAACATTGGTGTTATTCTATTTGACACAGAAGGTACTATTGGTCAAGGTACAAAGGTTTCTCGAACAAAAAAACAAGCAGGTATGCCAGTCAGCTCTAATTTTCTAGGCCGTGTCGTAGATCCACTTGGAAATCCAATTGATGGACTTGGTTCTATTGAAGCCACTGAAATGCGCCCTATCGAAGAACCAGCTCCAAGCATTATTGACCGTAAACCTGTCACAACCCCTATGGAAACAGGCATTCTATCCATTGACTCTATGTTTCCTATTGGAAGAGGACAGCGTGAATTAATCATTGGTGATCGTCAAACAGGTAAAACTTCAATCGCATTAGATACTATACTAAATCAAAAAGGAAAAGATTGTATTTGTATTTATGTCTCTATTGCTCAAAAAGCAAGTACAGTTGCTAACTTAGTCAATACATTAAAGAAGAATGATGCGATGGACTATACAGTAATTGTAAACTCTACGGCTGCCGATTCGGCCAGCCTACAATATATTGCCCCTTATTCTGCGACTTCTCTAGCTGAATACTTTATGCATCAAGGCAAAGACGTACTGATTGTCTATGATGATTTAAGCAAACATGCTGTTGCCTATCGTACAATTTCCTTATTGCTAGGAAGATCTCCAGGACGTGAAGCTATCCAGGTGATGTATTCTATTTACATTCTAGACTACTAGAACGTTCTTCTAGATTAAATTCAGGAGGATCCATCACAGCTCTTCCAATTATTGAAACTCAAGATGGAGACGTAAGTGCATATATTCCAACCAACGTTATTTCAATTACAGATGGACAAATCTTCTTGGAAAGTGATTTATTCTTTGAAGGACAAAGACCTGCTGTTAATGTTGGATTATCTGTTAGTCGTGTCGGTGGTGCCGCTCAAACTAAAGCCATGAAGAAAGCATCTGGATCTTTACGTATCAATTTAGCTCAATACCGTGAAATGAAGGAGTTTACACAATTTGCCTCCGATTTAGATGATGCGACAAAACGACAACTTCAACACGGACAAGTACTTATGGAGCTTTTGAAACAACCTTTAAACCACCCTATGTCACATGCAGACATGGTTATTATTCTAGTAGTTGCAGACGCAGGAATTCTAGATGATTTGAATTCAAAACAAGTCAAAAAAGAAGAAACAAAATTATTAGATTGGTTTAATGAAAATCACAGTGAAATCAGTCGTGAGATCAACACAACTAAAAAACTGGATGACAATTTAAAGACAAGAATCATTACATTAGCCAAACAATATAGAGGACAAGAATAATGTCACAAATCCGAGAAATCAAAGATCGAATGAATGGTATTCAATCGACTATGAAGATCACAAAAGCCATGTATATGATTTCTTCAACCAAAATGAATACGGCCAAACAAAAAGCCGCAAATACCGATCCTTATTTTTACTCATTACGAAAACAAATTTTGACAATTCTTCAAAATCTTCCTAATCACTTTGAGCATCCTTACTTAGATAGTCGAGAATATATTGACGAGAAACATCAAAATAAGGCCATCATATGTGTTACTGGAGATAAAGGGTTGGCCGGTGCTACAACCTTAATGTTTTAAAGCTAACTGAACAAATCATTAAGGCTCATCCAAACTATAAGCTCTATATGATTGGAGAAGTTGGAAGACAATACTTTTTAAGACGACACATTCCGGTTGAAGAAAGTTTTCTATATACAGCGCAAAATCCAACTTTGAGTCGTGCAAGATCCATTTCGAGTAAAATGCTTGAGCTGTATGCTGAAAAAACAATCGATGAAGTATTAATTATCTATACACGTATGGATCAGCACAATCAATTTACGGTCGATGTTGAACAGTTACTTCCGCTATATCGTTTAAATCATGAAGTTGAAGTTGGTGGACAAACCATTCACTCTATTCAGTTAGAGCCAAGTCCAACAGAATTATTAAACATTGTCATCCCTGATTATTTATCTGGATTTATTTATAGCGCCCTTGTTGAATCTTATGCATCCGAAAACTTTGCGCGAATGCAGGCAATGGATTCAGCGAATAAAAACGGTGAAGAATTATTAAACAGTTTATCTTTACAATACAATCGTCAAAGACAAGCAAAAATCACACAAGAAATAACAGAAGTTGCAGCTGGTGCCAAAGCTAGAAGGCAACAGCTACAAAAGAAGAAAAGGAGTCAATCCACATGCAAATAGGAAAAATCACACAAGTTATGGGTCCTGTTGTAGACGTACATTTTGATGAAACGCCACTTCCATATATTCAAACCGCTTTGCAGGTTGATAACCATGGTAAAAAAGTTGTAATGGAAGTAATGCAGCACATTGGAACCGATACCGTTCGTTGTATCATGTTATCGCCTAGTGAAGGCCTACAAAAAGATATGCCTGTCTTGTCTACAGGAATGGGCATTGAAATTCCAGTTGGCACGCAAAATTTAGGTCGTTTGTTTAATGTTTTAGGAGATACCATTGATGGAAAAGAAGCGATTGATACAGATACATATTGGCCCATTCACAGAAAACCACCAAAATTTGAAGATCAATCTCCTGTTACAGAAGTTCTTGAAACAGGAATTAAAGTTATCGACTTATTAGCCCCCTATGCCAAAGGTGGAAAGATTGGGTTGTTTGGAGGGGCCGGCGTTGGAAAAACCGTACTGATTCAAGAACTGATTCGTAATATTGCCAGTGAACATGGAGGCTATTCCATCTTTACAGGTGTTGGAGAAAGAAGTCGTGAAGGAAACGATTTATATACAGAAATGAGTGAATCCGGTGTAATCAAGAACACTGCACTTGTCTTTGGACAAATGAATGAAAGTCCAGGTGCCAGAATGCGTGTTGCCGAAACCGGACTGACTATGGCCGAATATTTCCGTGATGTTGAACACAAAGATGTATTATTATTTATCGACAACATCTTCCGTTTTGTACAAGCTGGATCTGAAGTTTCTTCTCTACTTGGCCGTATGCCATCAGCCGTAGGATATCAACCTACACTTGCTAATGAAATGGGACAACTTCAAGAACGTATTTCTTCCACAAAAAATGGATCTGTTACTAGTGTACAAGCTGTATACGTTCCTGCAGATGATTTAACTGACCCTGCTCCAGCAACAACATTCGAACATTTGGATGCGACAACCGTCTTATCTCGTAAAGTTGTTGAACAAGGTATTTATCCTGCTGTAGATCCACTTGAATCGAGTTCAAGAATTCTTCAATCCGATATTGTAGGAGAAGAACATTATGAAACAGCTCAACGTGTTTTACAATATCTTCAAAAATATAAAGAACTACAAGATATTATCGCCATTCTTGGAATGGATGAATTAAGTGATGAAGATAAGACTGTTGTAGCAAGAGCTCGTCGTTTACGTAACTTTATGGCTCAACCATTCCATGTAGCTGAACAATTTACTTCGATTCCAGGAAAATATGTTCCTCTACAAGATACAATCAAAGGCTTTAAAGCAATCTTAGATGGAGAAATGGACGAATATCCTGAAAGTGCATTTTTCAATGTAGGAACCATTGAAGAAGTCAAAGAAAAAGCGAAAGAAGTATAATTATGGAACTTTTTGATTTAAAAATCATGGCCAGTGATCACGTATTTTATAATGGTAAAGCACAAGTATTAACGATACACACACCCAATGGAAGTAAACAATTTCTTGCACATCATGCCAAGACAATCTATGCGATAACGCCTGGACTTTTAAAAATCCGAAAAGAAGATAATTCTGAGATTGAAGTTGTTAGCGGATTCGGATCCATGATTTTTTCAAACAACCAAGCCGAAGTTTTAGTTGATACATGTGAAACACAAGAAGAATTAGATGCAAGAAGAGCCAAAGAATCATTAGAACGTGCTAAAGAAAGAATGAGACAAAAACAATCCATTCGTGAATATTATATGTCACAAGCCAGTATGGCAAGAGCCTTAGCTCGTCTACAATTTAAAGATAAACACATTAATTAATAGTAGCTACTAGAAAAAGCTTATACCTTTCATGAAGATATAGGCTTTTTTCCTTTATATAAAGATCTTTTACATTTTTTCTGACCTTATTTCAGTAAAGTTATACACTTTTTCCGACCTAAAGTCAGGTTAATTCAACACTTTTTCCGACCTCACGCTTGAATTACAGAAATATATAAACTAAAAATTCAATCAAATAAAGAGATTTCTAGTTTGAAACCTCTTTTTACATACAACATTTTATTTTCAATTTATGCTTTATTTAAAGTAAATATTATAAATAACTGTCGAAGAAAATTTAATTATTCATTGGCCTTTAAACTTGAAACCATATTGATCGTTTTAATTTTTCTTGCCAATAACTTATTCATCACATATGAAACTAAAACGGTTCCTATGATTGCGTACACATAAGAAATCCATTCTACAACGGCTGGAAAATCATATGTCTCATTTAAAGCATTTGTATAAATATACGACAACATATAATAGCCTAGTGGTAAGCCAATGATCATTCCCACCAACATGATCCATGTGTTTTGTTTGATAAAGATTTCTTTAATTTGTTTATCCTTAAAGCCTAATACCTTTAATGTCGCAAATTGATATTGTTTTTCCGTAAAGGATAACACACCCAAGTTATATAAGATGACACAGCCTAATAAGACCGCAAATACAATCAATAAGACCATCATCGATTTCATCGCTTCAAGCATACTCTCTACACCTTCTTGAATCGATTCAATACTACTAATCTTGGAAACACCATCTATTTTTTTAGGCTGTTTATTTGTATAGATCGAATCTGCACGATATGTATATCCTAACTTTTCATAATACTTTTCTGACATTGTGAATTGTTGTATTTGAGGATCCCGATTCAATCCTACTACCCTACTTGTATGCCAAGAAGAATCTCCAGCCAAATGCCAAGTAACTTTGTCTCCTACTTGAATTCCATACTTTTCAGCTAGTTTTTCTGTTAAATAGATACCATTTGAATGAATAGACATAACTTTTTCATCATGATCTGTGATATTCAATTTATCTTTTCCATCCAATACAAGCATCGATCTTGTTTCGGTTTTCCCCTTATTTTTAAATTCAATCGCAACACTTTTACTTGTGGCATCTCCATACAAGTGAGTTAAATGATCATATTGTTCTTTTGTATAATCACTATTTAAACTAATTTTATATTGATATGTATTGATTATTTTATATTCCCAATCCATATAAGACTCAATCGTATCCCACAAACCAAACGAACATACAAGTAACATTGTACATCCAATAATTCCAACACATGCTGCAATACTTCTTCCTTTATTGCGGGCTATATCACGAATATTCCATCTTGTCGATAATTTACATTTATTAAATTTTACAGACCAATCCAAACTATTCTTTTTTACCTTTGGCACTTCTAAACGCAAAGCCTCACTTGCCGTTTCCTTTAAAATCTTTCTGGAAGAAAGATATGTGACTAAAGAAATCAAAGCTACAACCAAAACTGCTGTTTGAATCACAACCGGCAACAATACAGTATGGATATTTGGCATTTCAAAATAGCTTGCCTCCATATCAATAAAGAATTGACCAATTGTAAAATATCCAACCAGAACACCTAAAATAGCCGCAACAAGGCTGGTCATAAAGCCAAATTCAATATAATGGATATAAATTTTTCGATTTTTAAATCCAAGTGCTTTTAAAGTACCAATCTGCACTCTTTGTTGGCGAACAAAACGATTCATTGTACTCATTACACTTAAAATCGCAATCATCAAGAACAATCCCGTAAATACAGGTGCATAGGTTTGGCCTTCTTCTACTTCCGCTTGGTAACCTGCATATGAAAAAGAATTGTCACGATCTGTTACAGAAATAAAATTAAAATTCTTTTGAATCGCTTTTTTTACTGTTGACACATTATTTGTCTTATCCACATCTACATAAGCCTTATTATATGTAACATCCACATGCATTGCGTCTTGAAAAGTATCAGCCGACATATATATAAAGCCATAGTTTTGATGTGTAGGAAAAATTTCTGTTGAATCCTTCACAAAATAAACATGATCAGGAGTGTTTACTAACCCCTTTACTTTTAACTTCAAAGTCTGTCCAGAAACATCCAACTTTAAAGTGTCTCCCACATGAATATTTAAATATTCTGCCAAATAACTATCAAACCACACCCCTTTTTTGTTTGATGCATATTTTTCCCCTTTAACAACATACATTTTAGAAATGGTATTCTCTTCCAAAATATTGGTTTCTAAAGTTACATCTTTATACCTCTTTAATTTCGCATTCAAAACCAATGCACGATTTACATCACGAACATGATCTAGTGATTTTAGGTCATTTAAATCCGAATCTGAAACATTTGTATTTGTGATCCATAGATCCTGCAAATTATATTTTTTATAATACTCTTTAGCACTTTCGTCCATGCCGTCCATATATCCATGAATACCACTAAATGCGAGCATTCCAATAAATACCATTAAAAAGATGGTAAAGAATTGTCCCTTATAATGCCAAAGATCGCGATATAGTTTTCTTCTCAACATTACCAGTTCACCTCATCTATGTTCTTTGGTTGTTTATTCACAATATTCTCAATAATTTTTCCATTCTTTAGACGAATCACACGATCTGCCACATCCGCAATCAACGCATTATGCGTTACAATCACAACTGTATTTTCTTTTGTGCATTCACGCAATAACTTTAAAATCTCTACTCCCGTATTCGAATCTAAAGCTCCTGTTGGCTCATCACAAAGTAATAATTTTGGATTTTTCGCAATGGCACGCGCAATCGATACACGCTGTTGCTCCCCTCCACTTAATTGATTTGGAAACTTATTTTCTTGACCATTTAAACCTACCTTATTCAATATTTCAGTCGAATCCTTTGCGTTTTTTACTACATCACGAATCAAATCCACATTTTCCTTCACTGTCAGTGTCGGCAAAATATTATAAAACTGAAAAATAAACCCAATATTTTTAGCACGATAATCCGTTAATTCTTTTTCACTATACCACTAATATCGAGCCCATCCATATATACTTTTCCATCAGTCACATGATCCATTCCACCCATAATATTTAAAAGTGTCGACTTACCCGCTCCACTTGGTCCTAAAATCACAACCATTTCATGTTGATCAATCGAAAAAGAAACATCATCCAATGCATAAAATGCTTTTTCTCCTACTTCATACTTTTTTGATACCCCATTAAATTCTATACATTTCTTCATAATCATTCTCCCGTTAGTTATATCTAACTTTATGGTTAGTATACCCTAACTTAAAGCGTTCCTCAAGAATAAATTACGCCAATAGCGATTAAAAATTATTTAATCTTTTCTTTCATGCTAAGCTAAAGATATAAAATAGAACATACAAATATGTAAGTTCTGGAGAATTTTGTAGTAAAAACTACCTACAAACTTTGTGAGAGTTGGCGTAGGTAGTTTTTATATTGTTTATTCATTTCTTTTTGATTAATTCAATAAGAAGCTAAATCACAGTGCCAATGTGAAATAGACATTAAATATACACATACAACATTATATTTTTCATATTCACTTTATATAAAGCATAAATCTATATTTGCTGTCGAAGAAAAAAGAACAAGATTTCCCTTGTCCTTAATTTAATTGATATCTACATTCTTGATTATTGACTAAATTCTTTAGACTTTCCAATGAACAATGCACCATATCATAAGACACTTGATCTGTATAAAAGGCTGCATGTGGTGTCACAATGACATTAAGATAAGCTTTTAATAACAATAAGTCTAGATTCTTGATGACATTATAGTTATGGTCAATATGAATGACTTCCTGTTCATTTTCAAAAGAATCAATGCCTGCTCCACCAATAATGCCATTTTCAATACCTTCAAATAAGGCATTTGTATCAATAATCTCTCCACGTGATGTATTGATCATTAATACGCCCTTTTTTATCTGTTTTTCACAATTTATTACAACCTCTTTCTTATGATATACTTTTGGTATGTGTACAAGCTTTCGATATACACCTAAAGTAGCCAAAGCCTTTGGTTTAGAAGAAAAAGACATTCATCCAAGTGACAAATGTCTTGTATTAACACGAAACCAAAAGAAAATGGTGCCATTTGGGTATAAAACCAACAATTTAATTTTGAATGCTAGACAAGAAACACTCTTAGAAAAGCCTTTATATAAAGATTCCATGCATTGTATTGTGCCTGCAGGAAGTTTCTACGAATGGGATTTAGGTAAAAATAAAGTGGAATTTTATTGCGATCACATTCTCTATTTTGCAGGAATTCTTGTTGATGATCACCTTGTCATTGTTACCACGAATGCCAATGCATATGTAAAACCTGTGCATTCTAGAATGCCAGTCATACTTGAAAAAGAAGATATAGATCCTTGGTTAAAAGATATTTCTAGAACCCAGGAAATCTTATCCAAACCAGGCATTGCACTTCAAAGAAAGCAGCTACAAGAACCACTTTTCTAAAGGAGATCTTATGAATATTACAGAGTTTCAAAAATCTAGATTCGGACTTTTTATCCATTGGGGAATCTATTCCATTCCAGCACGAGGTGAATGGGTCAGAAGCAACGAAGAAATGAAAGAAGAAGACTATATTCCTTTCGCGAATGAATTTGACCCAGATCTATTTGATCCACACCAATGGCTAAATTGGCCAAAAAAGCCGGTATGAAATATGCCGTAATGACTGCCAAACACCACGATGGATATTGTATGTTTGATACAAAGACTACAGATTGGAAGGCAAATAGAGATTATGTCAGAGAATTTTTAGATGCGTTTCGAGAAGAAGGATTAAAAGTCGGTCTATATTATTCCCTACTTGATTGGCATCATCCAGACTATCCTCACTTTAAAGATCGACATCATCCAGAAAGAAACAATGTAAAATATGATAAACCGATTTGTTTTTCAAACTATTTGAATTATATGCATACTCAAATCAAGGAATTACTTACAAACTATGGAAAGTTGGATATCATGTGGTTTGACTTTTCTTATGACAACATGACAAAAGATGTATGGGATGCCCACAAAATCGTAACAATGGCAAGGACCTACCAGCCAGACATGATCATCGACAATCGTTTAGAAGGAGATGGTGTACATCCTGGAACCATTATGGATGCACATCCTAGTTTTACCGCCGGTGATTTTACCTCACCCGAACAAATGATTCCTCCACAAGGTTTACCTGTACCCTGGGAAGCTTGCATCACTATGAATGAACATTGGGGATATTGTGCCAAGGACACGAACTATAAGTCGGCTAAGCTAATCATCCGTACTCTAGTTGAGTGTGTATCTAAAGGTGGAAACATGATTTTAAATGTAGGACCAAATGCCAGAGGTCAGTTTCCTAAAGAATCTATCCATGTATTAAATAAAATTAGTGAATGGATGAAACTAAATGAAGCTTCTATTTATGGGTGTACAAAGTGTGAATTAGAAAAACCAGAATGGGGAAGATACACACAAAAGGAAAATAAAATTTATGCACATATTTTAGATGAGAGTATTTTTGATATACCTATTAAAATTCGAAAAGAAAAAATCCAAGGCATAAGAAGATTGTCTGATCATTCCCAAATCAAAATTCAAACACCTTGGAACGCAGAAAGTTTTCCTGACTATACATTTATCCATATTGATTCCAATTCACACCAGTGTCCAGATCCAATTGACACAGTGATTGAAATCACATTAAAAGACTAGCTTAAATTTTGGCTAGTTTCTTTTACTATATAGATTGGTCTTTGTTTACTTTCCATATAGTCTTTTGTCGTATATTGACCTAAAATGCCACAAACAACATTTGAAGCCCACTTAAAAACAAAATCAAACATACTAAATGAAACATGGATGTGACATGTACTAACAATCCAAACAAAGTCATTAAAATCGATGAAATCATAATGGCTATCCCAATATTACCAATCCATACAATAGGTGCTATCGAAAAAGAAAACATTCCTTCAAGAGCATAGGCAAACAATTTTGAAAAGTTCCATTTTGATTCTCCGGCAACTCTTTGTACATTATGGAATTCAATCCATTTTGTATCAAATCCTACAAAAGAAAACAATCCTTTCATATAGCGATTGTATTCTTTTAACTCTAGAATCGCATCCACCATTTGTCTTGACATCATCCGAAAATCGCCACAACCATCGCTCATATCCATTTTACACATTTTCTGCATTACTTTATAAAACGCATGCGATAAAAAGTTACGAATCTTTCCTTCACCCGTACGATCCACTCTTTTTCCTGCACAACAATCATAGCCTTCTTCACTAACCGCCTTGTACATTTCTTTTAATAATACAGGAGGATGCTGCAAATCGGCATCCATGATCACAACATAATTGCCACTTGATTTTTTTAATCCTGCAAACATGGCGGCTTCTTTACCAAAATTTCTTGAAAAAGAAATAAATTCACAATGATCATCCTTTAAACTCAAAGCTCTTAATATATCTTTTGTGTGGTCCTTGGATCCATCATCCACAAACAACAATTCATAGGTAATGTCTTCTATTTCATTTAATACTTCACTTGTCTTTTTATAAAACATGGAAAGAACTTCTTCTTCGTTAAAACAAGGAACGACAACACTAATTTTGTTCATACAACATTTCCTCCTTCTTAGAAAATATATGAGATTTACATAAGAAATAATTTACCAGAACGGTAATCACACTGACTAAAATCTTAGATAATAAATTTGAAATATGTAAGCCATCAATACAAATAGCCAATAGTAGGTTTTCAACAAGTAATGTCATAAATCGTAGTCCAAAAAACTCGATACACTCTTTTTTCATATCATTACTAGAATGAAATACAACTTACGGTTTGAAAAATACGCAAAAATAACGGCTACCATCCAAGCTAAACTATTACTAATTAGCCAATGAATTCCTATTTTTAAACAAATAAAATAAACAATATAATTCACAAGAGTTGTCATAACTCCTACGATTCCATAGCTTATAAATTCTTTGACTTTTTCCATATCCAAAATCCTCCTATCATAATTGAAAGAACACTTATACATAGTCCTGCATTCTTAAATGGCGCATGAAATTGAATTGTAATTGTATGGCTTCCTTTTTTGATTTTGCATCCCACAAAAGCCTTATTCACAATTTCAACATTCTGTTTTTTTCCATCCATATATATTTCATATCCCTTTTCATAAGGATATGAAGTTACTAAATAACCATCTTTAGATGTTGTTACTTTCCCCTTAAATATAGACGTTGTCTTTAATGGTTTTACTTTCGTTACAACTCGGTCAAACACATCCATATCACATGTATATACACGAATATTGGATATCTTATATTTTCCTTTGGATAAAGTAACATCAAATTGTTTTAATTCTTTTTTAGAAAGAATATACGTAAAATGTTTATTCCCATTTGGATACACAGAATGTTTTTTTGATAATGTATTCTTCATTCCGTTTATAGATATCGAAATCTTTTTATCTGTATAATTCTTTATATCAAAATCAATACAAACCATCTTATTTTTTGTATCAAAATCGATTGGTATTCTTTTCTTTGCCTTTTTCTTATTCTCAATCAAAATAGACTGATCTAAATTCTTTATAAGTTTCATCTTTGAGGCATACTCATTACTTGTTTCACCATTCACAATCGTACGATTATAGATGGTATCCAAATTATATGGATAAAAGAGTTTATCAAACTTAGATTCATTTATCGTATCACTTGTGACATAGACCATTGGAAATACATTTTTATTCTTTAATAATTTATATTTCCTTTACTATCTACTTCTTTATATCCATATAAATTCGATTCTTTACTGAGTATATTTTGAACAGACATCATACTCAAATATAAATAATTCTCACTATCCGTTATAATTGTTCGATTGGGTTGGGAAATCGGATTCTTTATAATGTCATACACAAAAGTGTTATATAAAGAATTACTTGTTGACGTATAACTTGATGCCTTCATTTCTTTTAAATCATATATGTGATTCACACTATATCCGACCTGATCTAAATCAGCTGTTCGTTGATTCAAATCATTTCTTTGCACCAATTTTTGTTTATCCTTAGAATACATTGAATTATAGAGTTTTGAATCTAAACACTGATTGTAATTTAATCCTGTAAAAACAATCATCGGTACAAGGACATATATCATTAAACATTCTTTTTTATCCATAAAGTAATAGCCAATAAATACAAGTGAAATTAATAATCCTAGAAGCATTGTTTTGGTGCAAAGAAATAAACTAGCTAAAACAAGTAAACCTTTATTCAACTTTCTTTCCTGTAGCCAATGGGCAAGAATCATAAGAATGAGTGGTAAACATAGTACCAATATTTTTGTGCGTGCATATAAAGTTCCATTCAATATATAAGAGAATATTGGGAAAACAAACATTAAAATCAACAGAATCGATAGTTTCCTTGTCTTTTCAAATTGAATTCCTTGAAATAGGGCAATCCAGCTAATCACAGTCAATCCACATCCATAGCTATCATAGACAAGTCCTTTTAGCGTAAAGTTTGGAATCAATAAATCAAACAGGTTGGTTTGTACAACAGATTTATGATTGTTTAAAATCAAATATCCGGTTGGTAGCCATAAAATCGTAGCCATACCCATACCAATAAGAATCGGAATCAGAATATCTTTTATCGTATGGTTTTGATCATAAGCATATAAAAGCAGAATCAATATCATACCTGGCGTATAGAAATAATTATGGAAAAGTGCCATACAGATACATAGACTGATCCATTGTCTTTTATTTTTATCGATTAGAATGAATGAAAGAAATAAAAAAGGTAAAATTTCTACAAACATGATTTGTTGGTGAGACTGAAAGAAGCAATTGGCGCATATGCAGCATATGCTTGAAAAGAAACTAATCGAATCTTTGTATCCTTTATTTCTTAGCCAGCAATAACAAAGTCCTCCTGTAGATGCCCATAGAAATGTTGCATAACCTATAATAAAGAAATGTATTGGAATATTTGGAAATAAATAAGAAACTAAAACGTCTGGTCTTAATAATCCATAATATGAAAAGCTAAAGGCATTGGTTTGTCCTTGAAGATTTTCAAACCTGTCTGGAAGTAATTGCTTGGTTTGTCGAAAATAGTCTGCCAAAGATACGTGTTGTGCTAACCAGTCTAACTTTGATCCATACATGGAATATGTGGATACACAAAGTACAAATAGAATGGGTAATATAAATAGTATTGTAATGTAAAACTTATCTCTTTTTTTCATGGTTTTACTATACAAAATAAATCTTAAGTATCGACAAAAGGAAATATTAAACTTTCCTAAATATATTAAGAAGATTTAAGAAATATATAAGTAGAGTGTTAAGAAATGTTTGATAGAATTTTACCGGTGATACGTGTGAAAAAGTTATTATTATGCATCTTAAGTTTGATGCTTTGTCTAAATACATCTGTAATTCATGCCAAAGAGCCTGAATCTTTAATGATTGTGGCCCATCCGGATGATGAAACGATTTGGGGTGGTTCTCATTTAATCAATGGAAATTACACGGTTTTATGTATTACGAATGGAAACAATAAAAAGCGAAAAAAAGAATTTATGAATGTCATGAAAAAAACACATTCCAAAGGAATTATTTTATCTTTCCCAGATAAGACAAAGGGTAAGCGTGATAACTGGAAGTCTTGTAAAAAGGATATCCAAAGAGCAATCAAAAAAGAAATTGATTCCAAAGATTGGGATAAAATTGTAACGCATAATCCAGATGGTGAATATGGTCATATCCATCATAAAAAGGTATCTAAGTATGTTACTATGATTTTGAAAAAAGAAGATAGGATGGATCAGCTTATATATTTTGGTAAGTATACATCAAAGAAAAACAAGGCTGAATTAAAGAATGAAAAGAAATTATCAAAGAAAAATTATGTTAAGAAATTAGATATCATTCAATTGTATTCTTCGCAATCGAAAGTGATGGATCATTTACATCATATGTTGCCTTATGAAAATTGGAAACCCTATAGTAAATGGGGTAAAATAGAATAAAAGAAAGGGGATGTGAACATGCAGACACGTATTTTAGTGGCGGATGATAATGCAGAAATCCGTGAAATATTAAGAATTTTATTAACTGGCGAAGGCTATGAAGTGATTGAAGCTAAAGATGGAAATGAGGTCCTTCAATTATTTAATTCTTCCATCGATTTGATTGTTCTTGATATTATGATGCCGAATATGAATGGTTACCAGACTTGTCTAAAGCTTCGTGAAACAAGCAATGTCCCTATCTTATTTTTAACAGCCAAAGGATTAGATTCGGATAAGACGCTTGGTTTTTCAAGTGGTGCCGATGACTATTTGGCAAAGCCTTTTTCGTATAGTGAATTAACAGCAAGAGTTAAAGCTTTACTTCGTCGTTATCAAGTCTATAAGGGTAAAAAAGAAGAAACATTACTTGATACAGAAAAGGATTTAAGTATGGATGGTCTTACTTTGCGTTATGCCCAACAAAATGCAGAAGTCAACGGAAAAGAAGTTGAATTAACGGATATTGAATTTAATATTTTGAGTACGTTAATGAAAAATCCTAAACAGATTTTTTCAGCTGAACAATTGTATGAAAAGGCTTGGAATGAACCTTATTATTATTCGGCAAACAATACGATCATGGTTCATATTCGTAATCTTAGAAAGAAAATCGAGAAGGATCCCGCCAATCCAGTATATATAAAAACAATTTGGGGAAAGGGGTATCGTTTTGAATAAAAAAATAACGAGACTATATCTTTCTCTTCTTGTTTTTTTATTGAGCTTTTTCGTAATATATTCGCAAAGATTTGTCGTATACGATTATTTGAATACACATTTTAATTATTCGGATACTTTGTCTAAAGAAAGAATCAAAGAGGCGAAGGCTTATTTGGATGAACAAGAACAAGTGGATTTTATGAACCACACTCAAATTCGTAAAGATTTAAATCAATTATTAAATAAGGGAAGCTACCAAGTCATTTTATATAAGACAAAATCAAATAAACCAGATGATAAGATCATTGATTCTGTACTTGCGTTTTGTGGTCGTGCTCCTTTAAAAATGCACAAAAGTATAGTGTTTTTATAAAGAGTTCAAATAAAACGAGTTGTATTGAATGGTATCCATCTTTCACAAATTATTATGCTTCTTATCGTATTTTTGATTGTATTTTAAGTCTTATTATCACAATTCTTTTTTATTTACTTTTAAAAAATCTTAAACCACTCCAATCAAAGAAAAACGTCTTCTATTCCTTATCCAGTCGTATGATGTTCTCTTTTCTTTGTGCAACATTGTTAGTCTTAACTTCTTTTTCATTTCTATATTTAAATCGCAGTGTGGTCTTTGAGTTTTTAATGGATACTTTTTATCAATCAGAAGATTATTCTTCTTATGTTAAAAAATTAGAAAAGCAACTTCAAAATTTTGATTTAACAAAAGAAAATAAAAAAGCCATCAATCATATATTAAAAGAAAATGCACTCAATCATGCGTATGTAGATTTATATGATCAAGATGGAATCTATTTTACGGACAAATCTCCATTAAGCAGCAATAATTTATTGTTGTTGTATAGTTTTGATGATTTGGATGTCTTAGAAGCACCATTGTATTATGATTATCCAATACATTTTAAAAACCAATCTATTTATTTATATATCACTTCATTCCCAATGATTCCATTCCAAATTCCTTATATTATTCTTTCGCTTTTGATTTCTTTCTCTTTCTATTTGATTATCCTACAAAGCTTTATCCGTAAACGAATTCATTCCATTCAAAGTTTACAGGAAGATGTGTTTACTTTAGCAATCGGTGAATGGAATCACGAAATCAAAGTAAGTGATAGAGATGAGATTGGGCGTTTAGCCCAGGATTTGAATCAAATGCGCATTGCCTTTCTACAAACGATGGACAATGAACAACAGGCGCGCGTGCGAATAAAGAATTAATTTCTTCTTTATCCCATGATTTAAGGACTCCACTAACAACGTTAAAGGGGTATCTTGAAATCATGAATTTAAAAAAGGATGATATTGAATTTCGTGATCAATATCTTCAGAAGTGTTTAGCTAAAGTTGAAGAAATCACATATCTTTCCAATAAAATGTTTGAATACTCTCTTGTCTTTTCTACAGAATACAATTCGGATTTATCGAATATTCCCATTCAAAGAGTCATCAATACATTGGTAGATCATATTCAGTATTTAAGAGAAATGGATCTACACATTTTATATGAGCCTCTACAAACTTCTCTATCTATGGATGCGAATTTTGCGATGATTCAAAGAATATTAAATAATGTATTTTCAAATATTCAAAAGTATTGTGATCCTTGGAAAGATATTGTGATTCAAGCAACGATTGAAGAAAACCAATTAAAAATGAGTTTCACAAATTCAATCAATCGTCATTTAGATAAAGTCGAAAGTAATGGGATTGGTTTAAAGAGTGTTAAAAGATGATAGAAATCCATCATGGTACTTTCTATCAAGACGAAACAAATGATTTATTTACTATTATATTAACTTTCCCTATTCATCAGTAAGAGTGATTCTTACTGATTTTTTATTACAAAAACCGAAAAATTGTGGTATCATTACTAGCGTTCGCTTTTTGGTACATATTGGAAACGTCTTTGATTGAACAACACAAAAAGTCATTTAGGAGGAGAAAATATATGCCAAAAACTAAATTCGAGAATATTGTATTTACTTTATTCATGTCTTTTTTAATGGTTTATGCATGATTTGTTACAACATCGCACTTAATATGGGTGGTATGTCCAATCAAGTCTTTTTGTTAGCCTTTCATGAATTGGTTATCATGTGGCCGGTTGCTTTTATTTTAGAATATTTCTTTGTTGATAAACTTGCTCATTACTTTGCCTTTAAAGTTGTAACACCAAATGATCGACCTTTCTTTATCACACTTGCGATTTCTTTCTACATTATTTGTATTATGTGTCCAATCATGAGTTTAATTGCGACCATTCTATTTAAAACTCCAGGTATCCAAATTATTTCAGTTTGGTTTATGACTATTTTATTTAATTTCCCAATGGCTTTCTTTTGGCAGATTTGTTATTGCGGACCATTCGTTCGTTGGATTTTTGGAAAACTATTTAACTAGAAGCAACGTATTGCTTCTTTTTTTTTCTTCGTCTATAATTAAATTTGTATTGAAAGGACTGTTTTAATATGAATAAAGAATTGATTGAAGAACTAAAAGCACAGGATTTTAATGTAGTGGCTGTATCTAAAACACGTACAAAGGAAGAAATTGATGAAGTCGCAAAAATGGGGCTAACTACTTTTGGAGAAAATCGTGTACAGGAATTTATAGATAAGTATAATCCAAAATATACTTGGCACATTATTGGGCATCTACAGACAAATAAAGTAAAGCATATTGTTGGAAAGGTTGATGTGATTGAAAGCTTGGATTCATTGAAACTTGCTGAAGAAATTGAAAAACAAGCCAACAAACATGGCATCATTCAAAAGGTATTAGTAGAACTAAAAATTTCGGAAGATCCAAATAAAACGGGATATCCTTTTAAGGATGCGAAAAACTTTATTTCTCAACTACAAGAATTTAAACATATTCTAATCAAAGGCATAATGTGTGTTGCTTCAAAAACAGACAATCAAGAATTAGTAGAATCTGAGTTTGAACAAATGCATACTTTATATTTAGAATTAAAAGAACAATATCCTGAAATAGATACTTTATCTATGGGAATGTCTCAAGATTACAAGTTAGCTGTAAAACATGGATCCAATACAGTTCGTATTGGACATGCAATTTTTGAATAATATAGAAAAAAGGATGTGCTATGCATCCTTTTCATTTTGTGTTTCTGGCAAAATCAGTCTAACTGATTCTATACGGTTTTTTTCTACCTTTAAGACTTTAATACGGATTCCATTTGGTAAAGTCGTTTCATCATTTGTCTGTGGTAAACGACCAAGTGCATCAATGACAAGTCCTCCAACTGAATCAAAGTCCTCACTATCTAAATCTAAATCTAAATAATCGTTTAAATCATGTAAACTTAAATAGCCTTTGACATCATATGTTTGATTATTTAATTTAATAATATTTTCTTCTTCATGTGCATCGTATTCATCTTGTACATCTCCAACAATTTCTTCAATAATGTCTTCTAACGTAACGATACCTGAGAATTCTCCATATTCATCCATGACTATCGCAAGGTTAAATGTGGATTGTTTCATTTCAATCAATAATTCAGATACTTTTTTATTTTCATACGTAAATTTAGGTTTACGTAAAATCTTTTGCATATCAAAATGTGAGAAATCATCATACATCAACAAGTCTTTCATATTTACAACACCGACAATATTATCAATCTTATCTTGATAAATTGGAATACGCGTGAATTTTTCTTCTCTAAATATCTCCAATAAATCTTTATATGTACTGTCGATTTCTGCCATCACAACATGAACACGAGGAACCATTACATCTTTTGCCTTGGCATCCCCTAAATCAAACACTTTGTTGATCATATCTTTTTCATCTTCTTCAATGACACCTTCTTCATGTGAAACATCTACAATTGTACGCAATTCACTTTCAGTCATTGATATATTTTTATTTGAATTTTGTATTCCCATTAATTTTAGTATGCCTGAACTAAATAAATTCACAAACCAGATAACTGGTGTTAAAACTTTCATCAAAAGTAAAATGATTGGTGCATACGCAAGCGCAAGTTTATCCGCATTGATCGTAGCCCATGTTTTTGGTGTGATTTCTCCAAACACTAAAATTAAAAAAGTAATAATAAATGTTGCGATACTTACAGCAGCTCCACCAAAAGAATACGCAATCACAGAAGCAATACTTGCCGCTGATGTGTTGACTAAATTGTTTCCAATTAATATTGCACTCAACATTTTTGATTGATTTTCCAATATTTTTAAGGCTAATGCAGCCTTTTTATTTCCTTCTTCTTCTAATGTTCTCAAACGAATTTTACTGACTGAAACCATTGCCGTTTCAGCTGAAGAAAAAAAGCCTGATAATGCTAATAAAACTACTAACTCTAGGATTTGTATCCATAAATCCGAATCCATTTTTCACACTCCCTATATTTTTGAATATTGTATCATACTCACGATATTCTAGGAAGGGCAAGTCGAATTGCCTTCTCTACAATTTCGATTGTTGGATTTTTAAACCCTTTGACTTCTCCATCTAGATTTGCATAAATAAGCTCATTTTCCGTATCTAAATGAACTGTTTTTGCTGATACATAGAGACTAGATTTGTGTATTGAAGGTGATTTCCTTCTTGGTATTTTTTTGCCAATTTTATGATTTGATGTCTTTTCACATTTGAAATCAAGCAAACATCCATCCATCCGTCATCAATATTGGCATCTGGACATGGTTAAAGCCTCCACCATAGTATTTTCCATTCGCAAATACTAAAAATCCATATTTATCTTTCGGTAATTTTTTTGTATCGACCTGAATTTGATATTCTTTACATATTGGTTTTCTCAAACTAATCAAAGCGGATAATGCGTATGGAATAATACCTTCTGTAGGCATTTTTTTCTTTAGTTCATTTACTTGTTTTGCGACTTCAACATCAAAACCAAAGGAAACGGTATTTATTGAGTATTCTCCATTTACTTTTATTAAGTCACAATCTATATATTCTGGTTCCGAATAGTTTGCCAAATTTAAAAAGTCTTCTCTTTTTAAATCTTCAAAATATTTCACAAAATCATTTCCTGTTCCGATTGGAATCACAGAAATAATCACATTTTCTTTTTCTGCACACCCATTGATAACTTCATGCAAAGTTCCATCTCCACCACAAACAAATAAATGTACAGGTTCATTGGATAGAGCATATTTTTTTGCGATAAATGTCGCATGTTCAGGACCTTTGGTTTTTTCGATAATGATTCTTTTTCCTTGAAAATGTTCTTTAATTTCCTTAATCAATTCATATTGACTGTTCTTTCCAGATTTAGGATTTACAATAAATACGTCCTTCATATACTCTTCCTTTCGTTTTATACTTCAATCAATCTTTCTACACAGGTACTCGCAAGAAGTAGTCCTGCACTTGCAGGCACAAAAATTGCACTTGGTAATGGTTGCCCTGATTCTACTGGTATAGGAATTTCTGTAGATGCTACAACCCATATTTTATTTCGAATACGATTTTTCGTTTCCATTGACGAATTTGTTTAGCCATTGGATCATAACTTGTCTTTTCTATTTCTGTAACAACAAGTTTTGTAGGATCTTTGCGCCTAGCCATTCCCATACTTGATAAGAATGGTATATTTCGATCTATACAGGCTTGCATTAAATCCTTTTTACTTTGAATGGAATCAATGCAGTCTATCACAAAATCAATAGGTTGCGAAAAAATCGTATCATCTTTTGTTTGATCATAGAAAAATGCAAATGTATCCACAATACAATTTGGATTTAGTGTACGAATTCTTTCTTTCAATACATTGACTTTAATTTGATCTACTGTATCTAAAGTCGCAACCAATTGACGATTAATATTGCTTGGTTCCACACAATCTTTATCTATTAGAATTAAATGACCTACCCCAGTTCTTGCTAAGGCTTCTACACAAAAAGATCCAACTCCACCCACACCAACAACAAGGACTGTCTTATCATTTAGTGTTTCTAGAGCCTTTTTTCCAAGTAACAATTCACTTCTTTCATTTGTCTTCATCAACCAACCATTCCTTTACTGCCTTATATATTTCATCCCTATTTTTAGCTTCAAACCAATGTACGGGCATTTGATTTTTAAACCATGTATATTGTCTTTTCGCATATTGTCTAGAATGTGTTTTTATAGCTGTTTTTACTTCCTCTATACTTTTTTTCTTTTAAGAATAATCTTTAAATTCTTTATATCCAATACCTTGAAAACTTGTATATTCCCATGTTTTTGGATTTGAGAATAGTTCTTCTACTTCTTTGACCAAACCATTTTCAAACATAATATCCACTCTTTTATTGATTCGATCATGCAAAATTTCTCGATTCACATCTAAACCTAAAAAGTATACATCATACAATGGAATATGTTGTTGTTTGTCTTCTTGTTCTGATTTTGAAGTACCACTATGACAAATTTGTAGAGCACGAATCAAACGTTTACGATTGTTAGGATGAATTTTTTCTAGAGCTTTTGCATCTTTTTCTTCTAACATCACAACCAATTCTTCATTTGTTTTAGAATTTAAATAGGTTGTATAAGCTGTATCTTCTTGTTCTTCTTGAAATTCATAGTCATATAACGCTGCCTTTAAATAAAGTCCTGTTCCACCGCATAAAATAGGAAACTTTCCTCTTTTTACAACATCTTCGATAGCTGTACGACATTTTTCTTGAAAAACTTTTACGTTATAAGGTTCATCATAATTTTGGACATCAATCAATTCGTGATGAATACCCTGCATTTCTTCTTTAGTAACTTTTGCTGTACCAACATCCATTTTTTTATATACTTGCATACTATCGCAAGATATTATTTCTCCATTCAATTGTTTTGCCAACCATACAGAAAGGCTTGTTTTTCCAATTCCGGTTGGTCCTACAATTGCTAAAACTTTTTGTCTATCCACGTTCAAATTCCTTTCTCAACTCACCATCACTCATCACAATGACTGTAGGTCTTCCATGGGGACAGTGATATGGTTGTTTACACTTTTGTAAATCTAAAATAACCTGCTTCATTTCCTGCATAGATAATGGTCGATTAAAACGAATTGAACTATGGCAAGCCATAGTCGCAATCATATGTTTTCTAAGTTTTGCCATATCTACGTCTTGATTTTCCACAAAATAATCTAATAAATCTTGTAAGAATTGTTTTTGGTCCACATCATGAAACCATAGTGGAATTTCACGAAGAATCAATTGATCTGTGCCAAATGGTTCAAATTCAATCCCAAAAAATGCTGTTTTTTCATTGATTGTCATATATTGAGCTAAAACATTACTTGATACATCCAATTGAATAGGAACCATTAATGGTTGTTTATTTGTACATTGAACCAATAGTTTATCATTCAATTGTTCATAATGATATCTTTCTTGTGCAGCATGCTGATCCACAATAACTAATCCTTCTTCATTACTACATAATATATAGGAATCATGAAGTTGGGCTAAAACCTGCAAATGCTTAAAAAATTCAGGACCCTTATCATTCGTTTCTTCCACTTTAGGTAATGGATATGAAATAGGCTCTTCTTGTATTTTTATTTCAGGAATCTTTTTTTCTTCATATATTCTTTTTTCCTCAACTATTGTTTCTTTAATTGGCTTATAGTTTTGAAAACTTTGTTCAATCGTTTTATCTTCTTTTAAACGCGGCTTAACAGGATATGAATATTGTATTTCTGGCTGTTCAAATATAACACTTTTCTTTTCTGGTTTACTTACTGAAACTGTTTTTAGAGATGCATTTAATGCATCTTGAATCGTTTTCTTGATCAAATCTAACATTTCACCTTGTTTGATAAACGAACTTCCCATTTATTTGGATGAACGTTTACATCAACCAATTGTGTATCTGAATCCATCTGTAATACTACAATTGGAAAACGATTTGGCGGCATATAATCACTATAAGCATCTAGAATCGCTTTTTGGATTGCGACACTACGAATCAATCTTGTATTTAGAGTTAAAAACATAAAATATTTTGTTGCACGATTTATTTTTGGCTGAATCGCATATCCATGAATATGAAAATCTTCATTACTTCCTTCAAAATGAATTGCATTCTGTGCTACTTCTTTCCCATACATTTGATATAGAATTTCTTGAATATTTCCATTTCCACTCGTTTGAAATACAACTCGCCCATCATGAGAAAGTTGAAAACGAATATCCGGATGTGATAATGCCATTTTATTCATTAAATCTGCAATGACAGAAAATTCATATGAAGTACTTTTCAAATGTTTGAATCGAGCCGGTGTTTTTATGAACAATCCAGAAACATCTAATTTTGTTCCTCTAGGACAATTACATTTTTCATCCACATCCAAACTACCATAGTTATATCTTAATAAGGTACCTTCTTCACCATTGCTCGTTTGTAATTCGACTTGGGCAACAGAAGCAATACTTGGTAATGCCTCTCCTCTAAATCCCATCGTTTGAATATTGAACAATTCTTCTTCAGAATGCATTTTACTTGTAGCATGTCGCATAAAAGCTAAATGTGCATCTTCATGATCCATTCCACAACCATCATCTGTAATCACAATTCTTTCAATACCACCTTGAAAGACTTCAACTTCTATGACTGTAGCACCTGCATCAATACTATTTTCAACGCATTCCTTTACAATTCCAGCTGGTCTTTCAACAACTTCTCCAGCTGCAATCATATTTGTTAAATGTTCACTCAAAACATGAATCTTAGCCATACTTTGCACCTCCATTCATATGATTTTCATATTTATAATTCGATTTTTTCACTTAGTTTCTTTAATTCATACAGACAATCCAGAGCATCTCTTGGTGTCATTGAATCAATATCTAATTCTTGTAATTGTTGTAAAAGTTTGGATTTTTCTGGTTGCACTTGTTCCATCACAAATAAACTTGGTTGATAATTTTGATTATTATCTTGATTTTCAAAATTTGTTAGAAGTTGTGCCGCTCTGTCCAAAACAACTTTTGGTAAATGCGCAAGACGCGCAACATTGATACCATACGACTTATCTGCTTTTCCGTCAATGATACGGTATCTAAATTCAATTTCATTTTTTTCTTCACGAACATCCACATGAACATTGTGCATTGATGGATGTTCTTTTTCTAAATCTGTTAATTCATGGTAGTGTGTTGAAAATAATGTTTTTGCACCAATAGCTTCATCAATATATTCGAGCATTGCCTGTGCAAGAGCCATACCATCATATGTTGCTGTTCCTCGACCAATTTCATCAAACAAAATTAAAGAATGTTTTGTTGCATAACACAAAGCGGCATTTGCTTCCATCATCTCGACCATAAATGTACTTTTTCCAGTTAGTATGTCATCCGAAGCACCAATTCTTGTAAAAATGCGATCAAAAATAGGTAATTCTGCTGTTTTTGCAGGAATAAAACTTCCCATTTGTGCCATTACCACCAATAAAGCGTTTTGTCGCATATAAGTTGATTTACCACCCATGTTTGGCCCTGTAATTAATTGAACATGTTCATCTTCTGACATTTTCCAATCATTCGATACATATCTTTTTTTCTTCATACGATCATCTAATATCGGGTGTTTTCCTTCTACTACATTGACATTGTATCCAGGATGAAAAACTGGACATACATATCCTTTTTCACTAGCAAGGATTGCCAAAGAAACTAGTACATCAATTGTAGACAATGCTTGTGCACACGCATGAAGATCAAATAAATCTCTTTTTATTCTTAATAATAAATCATTAAACAAACTTTGTTCTAACTTCACCTTTGTTTCTTGTGCATGTAAAATTTGTTCTTCTTTTTCTTTTAATTCTTGTGTAACAAATCTTGTTGCATTGGCAAGTGTTTGTTTCGCATGATATCCAAATTCATCTTTGATATTTGATAAATTCCCATTACGAACTTCAATAAAATAGCCAAAAATACGATTGTATCCGACTTTTAATGATTTTACACCCGTTCTTTCGCGTTCTTTAGCCTCAAGTTCTAAAATAAAATCTTTCCCTTTTTTGGCAATTCTTCTTACTTCATCCAATTCTTGATTGTAACCATCATTAAACACACCACCTTCTTTTAGTGTTAGTGGCGGATTTTCTACAATCGCATTTTTAATTTCATTATATAATTCCTGGCAATCTGGCACTTGAGAAAATTCTGGATATGAATCTAAAGAAATAGCTAGATCCAATATAGGTTTTGCATGTTCTAGTGTAGCAACAAGTTGTAAAACATCTCTAGGACTTGCACTACCATAAGCCATACGACTTGCAAGTCTTTCCATATCATATACATACACTAAATGTTCCTTCAAATTTTCTCTCAACATGAAGTTTTCTTTTAAATCTTTGATTGCGGCTTGTCTTTTCGCAATTTTTTTTGCATCAATTAACGGATATTCAATCCACCTTTTTAACAGTCTTGATCCATTGCGCTTTGGCATTTATCCATAAAAGACCATAAGCTTTCTGCCTTAGCATTTGTTGATTGACTTGAAACCAACTCTAAATGATTCTTGGTTTCATAATCCATAACTAGCACTTTATCTTTGTCCATCGATTCAATCGGCAAGAAATGATCAATATGTTGTTTTTGTGTATCTTTTAAATATGCCATTAAAAGTGCAAACGCCTCTTTTAATGACTCGGATTCAATTCCATTTAATAACGGTAGATCTTGTGAATCAACACTTGACTTTTTATGTTTCGAAATAAGTATTGTTTCCATTTCTTCTAGTGCACTCATCCATTTTTTGTCCATCGCCATCGGACAAACAAGTTCACTTACATTTTGTTCTAACAGTGCTTTTTGTAAAGCAACTAATGATCGTTGTAGAGTTTGATATTTCAATTCACCCGTACTTAATTCACAATAAACCACTGTAATTTCAAAACTAGAAATATCACACGATGCCATGTAGTTTGTAGTTTTGGCATCCATAGTTGAATCCATATAAGTTCCTGGTGTAACAATTTTTACAATTCCTCGATCCACTAATCCTTTCGCATTAGAAGGGTCTTCTAATTGTTCACAAATTGCTACTTTATATCCTTTTTTTACTAAACGAGAAATATATGAATTAGCTGCATGAAAAGGAACGCCACACATCGGAACTTTTTCTTCTACGCCTGCACTTCTTCCAGTTAATACTAAATCTAATTCTTGGGATACCAATTTTGCATCGTCAAAGAACATTTCATAAAAATCCCCTAAGCGATAAAATAAAATCGCATCTGGATTTTCTTCTTTCATTTTTAAATAATGTTGCATCATTGGTGTATATTTTTTTTCTGCCATAAATCATCATCCTAACATGACTATTATACCAAAATTTCAAAATAAATATGTTATAATTAAAAACACTGAATAAGGAGGTTTTTACTAATGAAACAAACGATTCAATGGAAAAACAAGTCCATTCAAATTGATATTGGTTTGATTCTAATTCTAATCCTTTTTGGTTTAACTAGTTGTTTTGCGTTATATAATTCTTTCAATTTAATTAAATCCGGAAGTGGATATTCATATTTATTGCGTCAATTATTTTGGTTTGTTGTAGGTTTCATCGCAATGTTCTTTCTTACAATTCTCCAAAATAAAAAATATATTCTTATATGAATATAGCCTATAAGATTTTAATGTTATGTCTTATTTATTTGTTTTTATCCCGTATGTTATTTAACTTTGTTGGAATTTCACTTCCTTTCGCAAGTGAAGTCAATGGCGCCATTTCCTGGTTTCAATTGCCGTTGATTGGTAGTTTTCAGCCAAGTGAATTTATCAAAATCGTTTTAATTGTTTTAGTTTCACAAATTATTGTTGAGCATCAAAGCAAACATCCAAACCCAACACATAAAGATGATTTATTATTACTTTGGCAAATCGCAAAAGTGCTATTTCCACCGTTATTTTTAATCATGATGCAGCCAGATACTGGTATATGTATTATCATTGTTTTCAATATTTTTATTTTAGTATGTTGTAGCGGTATTCGAAAAGAATATGTCATCGGAATTTTTGCCTTTTTAGCTATTGTAGTAGGAACATTCTTGTTTTATATTTTGAATATCCCGAAATCCTTTCTTCATTTATATCTTCATATAAACTACAAAGAATTGATGCATGGCTAGAACCTGAAAGCAATATTCGAGGTAGTTCAAACCAGCTATATACCGCATTATTGTCATTAGGAAGTGCTGGTCTAACAGGCTATGGTTTACAGGCAAATATCATTTCAATTCCAGAAGCACATACCGACTTTATCTTTGCAGCATTCGGTCAGTGTTTCGGTTTTATTGGAACAACATTTATTCTAATTCTTTGTTTATTACTAGATATTTATTTGTGTAAAATTGCTTATGCTACAAAAGATAAAAAAGACCGATTTATCGTTGTTGGTATTATTGCCATGCTTCTATATCAACAACTTCAAAATACAGGTATGATTGTTGGCTTACTTCCGATTACAGGAATCACATTACCACTTATATCTTATGGTGGTAGTAGTATTCTTTCATATTTTATATCTTTCGCAATTATTTTAAACATTTCACCCGCAACAAAAAGAACGATTCATTTGAATCGCTCTAGAAAAAAATCAATATAAATTTTTAAGTCTTGTTAAATAAGAATAAGTACGGTATCTCGCAAATCGTACTTTTTTTGTACTAGAATGAATGATGATTTCAGATATAGATTTTAAATCTCTTTCTAAATGGTCATAGCATACATGAGCATATGCTAAAGTATCGCCTCTAACACTAATTTTTCGATTATCGTTCATAATATATGGATTTTTTTAAAGAATGATGGTTCTTATGTGAGATAGGCATGATTTCACAAAGTTGTAAAACCTTTAACCCTGGATCAACAACCGCTCCTTTTAGAGCTCTATTAACCGCAGTAGAACCAGATTGAGTACTTACACAAATTCCTGAACCTTGACTGCTTTCAAAGAATTCATCATCAATTGAAATGTCCAATACCAATGTTTTGGCTAAACTTTCGATTCTAACTTCATTTAAAGCATATAATGTTTCATTTACTTGAGGAAGATCCATTTGAAGTAAATTAAATTCTTCTACCACTGGTTTATTATGTTTCAAATCATAAACTAGATGATCCACTTCATCTTGTGTATAGTCCGTAAAAAAGCCAAGATTTCCTGTATGTATCGCAACAAATTGGATTTCATCTAATTTATCAATATATGTATGGATGGCCCTTAATAAAGTGCCATCTCCTCCTACAGAAAAAATAATCTCACAGTGTTCATCATCATACTGCCATCCTATAGAAAAACATTTTTTCTTTAGAGTATCGGCAACTCTTTTAGAGTTTTCATCTCCTCGATCCACTATACTAAAACGCATTAAATCACTTCCTCTTTTTTTTAATATATTGTAACATATTTATGGGTGATATAAATGTACGATAATATTGAAAGAGAATTAAAATTACTAATCAACAAACAAGTTTACGATAATATTATGAATTCATATGATTTTCATAAATCAATCATTCAAACAAATACATATTTCGATACCGCAAATCAAGATGTAAAAAAACAACATGGTGCCGTTCGAATAAGAACAATCGAAAACAAAAAGATATTCACATTAAAAATCAAAAAAGATGAATACACACACTATGAATTTGAAAAAGAAATATCTACAGAAAACATAAATGAGATTGAAGACCCAGAAATATTAAATTGGTTCAATCAATATCAAATTCCCAAAAATTTACATCCAACGGCCACTTTTACAACTTTACGAAATGTATATGAATTTGAAAACGGAGAATTATGCTTAGATAAAACCACTTTTAAAAATCATATTGATTATGAAATCGAGTATGAATACACATCCGATCACGATGGAATTCAATTTTTCAACTCAATATTGGATCAATATGGATTGAAATGGCAAAAAAATTGCCCCAGCAAAATTGCCAGGGCAATGAATGATTAAAATTTATGAGTTAAACGATAGAAGAAGGATTTGGAATTATATTCTTCTTCTTTTTTCTTATAATTTTCTATTTCCTCTATATTTTTATTATAAAGTTCTTCCACTTCTTTTAACTTCTGATTTTCAGATTCTAATTCAGAAATTTTTTCATCTTTTGTTTGAGTTTCCAATAAGAATGTTTGTCTGCTCTTTTCAATTTCTAATTTCAATTTTTCTTGATATAATTGTTCGATCTGAGCTTGGGCTTTCTCTTTTTCTTCTATAATCGCCTTTAATTTTTCATTTTCAAATCGAAGTTCCATTTCTACAGTAGAAACTTCATGCTTTTCTTTTCTGAAGTAAGTAGATAACCTTTCAACGCCTTCAGCTTTAATGGTAATTCTACGTGTAATTGGATTTTTATACTTCCAATCTTTATCTGGATTATCTTTTACCAACTTTGCGATAGCTTTATCTACTGTATTTCTTGATTTATTAAAGTGCTGACATATTTGTGCAATATCCATATCATAATACACATCAATTGCTGACGCTTCTTCAGACATATTCACGTCCCCTTCCTATGAAATTCATAACAATAATATAACGACGATGTACAGCTACGTACGTCTGAGCATCGATCGATGTACAGCTACGTACGTCTGAGCATCGATCGATGTACAGCTACGTACGTCTGAGCATCGATCGATGTACACTACGTACGTCTGAGCATCATC
>ENA-OQCN01000171-OQCN01000171.1-human-gut-metagenome-genome-assembly--contig:-NODE-171-length-33111-cov-2.252820_pt1 | contig 33111 bp, 33 predicted proteins | sample MGYA00242497_ERZ504576 | MGnify/ENA primary metagenome ERZ504576 (study PRJEB26092, sample SAMD00036296) | human gut metagenome | host: Homo sapiens | study: EMG produced TPA metagenomics assembly of...
TCTTTTCGCAACACTAAGGTAAGTGAAAATTCTGACATGGCAAAATCCTGGGCAACTTTTTTGTTGCTCAGGCACTTATAAATAATGTTAAACTATAGTGTTGCGGAATTAAGGAAAGACAAAAGCTTTAGATGCTAAACGTAACGAACGTTATACCACAACTATAACGTTGGACGAAGTATCCGGAAGTGTGCCGACAACAGTTGAAAGTGTATCAGCGGTAGCCGATGCTTTAAAAGAAACCAATTCTGTTTCTGTGGCTGATGTGGCTTCAACTGAACCCAGTCCTACGGTTTCAATACCGAAAAAAGATACACCGGCAGAAAATGTCAGCATATCCTTTGAAAATATTTCTACAACAAATGCTGTTGCCATTAAAGAAGAGAGCACTGGTACTGGTGGTACAGCTGCACCTAAAAACGTGTTGGTATCTGTACCGCAATTAGATACTGCGCCTAAATTTGAGATAGATCTGCCTTCTTCTACCGTAACTTTGGCTGCCAATGGCGAAACAGCTACTTATGATGAAGTAACGGCAACTACTGCTGCAAACACATTGGTTCTTGGTAAAGGAGTTACTGTTAATACATTGAAGGTAAAAGCCGGTAATGTAAGAGTGAAGAGTGGTGCCAAAGTAACAGCCATCAGTCGTGAAAGCGGTAACACTTCAACTGTCATTATTTATAAAGAAGAGGGTGCTGAATTACCCAATCTGTCCGGTAATGATGCATTTGAAGTAGTTGATGCTGCCGTAGCCGACTTGCAAAATGTCGCAAAAAATGGTGGAACTTATACTCTTGCCACAGACTTGACGGGAGATTTTACTATTTCCGCAACGAATGAAGTTATCATCAATTTGAACGGTCATAAAATCACCAACAAATCTGGCGATACATTTACCGTAAACAAGGATAGTAAACTGACCATTAACGGAAATGGTACAGTGGATAATGTAAGTCACGGGAAAGCTTGTATCTATAATAACGGTACAGTAATTCTTAATGGCGGAACCTATATTAGAAGTAAGGAAAACGGTCAGAACTCAGAAAGTTCAGGTGGTAACAGCTATTATAATATTCTGAATCATGGCGAGCTGACGATTAATCCAAATGTGGAGATATCGCAAAACGGGCATTATTCTTCGATGATAGCCAATGGGTATTATGATTATACCAATACGAATCCGCGAAATGGATATGTAAGCGTACTAATCATCAGAATCCTTCACTTATCATAAACGGTGGTACATTTGCCGGAGGTCTTAATACCATTAAAAATGATGATGGAGCCCAGCTTGTCATCAACGACGGTACGTTCATCAATATGTCTCAGGCAACCGTACAGAATCATCATGTGGCTGAAATCAAAGGAGGTACATTCAATACGACTGGTTCCGCTCAGTATGTGGTGGATAATGAAGGCCATAATGGTGCAGCCAATGATTTGGGACAGATGACTATCAGTGGTGGAACACTGAATGGCAAGATCTATGTGGTTGGTGCAGGTGCATCGCTGGCTGTTACCGGTGGTACTTTTTCCGATCCGTCCGCACTTTTATACTTAAGCGGTAATGCTAACGTGAAGATACGTTTGAATGGAGACGCTACTTGTAATGGCTTTAAAACGCAAAGTGGACAATCTGTAGAATTGGACTTGAACAACCATGTGCTTACACTTGCTAAACCGACCGTTGGTTCGGCTGGCACAGAAACGAACAGTTGTCAATTGTTGAAAGGTTCTACCGTTACTATGAAAAACGGAACACTGGCAAGTGATAATGATAAAATTATGATTCAGAACTACTGTAATTTGACGTTGGATGCTATGACAGTGAGGGGGCTAAATGCCTTATATGTATTGAGTAACAATTGTGGTAATATTTTAATTAACAATACTACGATTAATGCCGGAACTGGTGCATATGCATTTGATGTTTGCGGCTTTTCAACCTACACTGACGGAGTTAAAGTAACTGTTAAAGGTACTAGTATTATTAATGGTAATGTGGAATTATCAAAAAGTACCGGAAACACCGAACCTATGGAATTAAATATTGAGGGTGGTACTTTTAACGGCAATTTGGTTGTTGATTCATCGATAACAGATGCTTCCTCTATCATTAACGTGACAGGTACTCCTTCTTTTACAGGAACCGGTTGGGATAGTTATATAAAATAAGAGAATTATTTGCTATCATGTTATTAGTCATGGCAGAAAGTGATTTGTAATAAAAGAAGGTCGTCCTGTCTCGAAAGGTCGGGCGGCTTTCTTTTTTTAAGATTAGAAGATTATGAAACTTAATCCCCATTTCAAACTCCGCTCCATAGCCGGAGAAACAATAATTGTGAACCAAGGTGTTCCCGATACTGATTTGACCCGTATTATTTCCTTTAATTTTTCCGCTTGCTTACTTTGGAAACGACTTCGGGAAAGGATTTCACTTTACAAGAGGCAGCCTTGGTGTTGGTGGAATCTTATCATATTTCTCAAGAGCAGGCCGAAAGAGATGTGGTGATTTGGGCAGATGCACTAAAGAAATGTTCAGCCTTACTTGATTGATATAACAATGGATATAATACTCGATAAACCGGAGCAAATGCTATTTGCCTTGCTCCGATCCGCGTTGAACAGCACAAAGCCGGTTAGTGAAATCCTTTTTACCGATATATCTCCTGCCCTTTGGCAGGCGTGTTACAGACTAGCTTGCACTCAGGGAGTGATGGCCTTGGCATGGGACGGAATACAAACCCTGCCGGCTTGTTTGCAACCCCCGAAGGCTTTGAAGTTAAACTGGGCGATGGCGGTAGAGAACTATGAAAAACGCTACCGGCGGTACTGCCATACCATAGCCGAACTTTCAGCTTTTTATAAAACGCATGGCATTACCACGGTCCAGTTGAAAGGAGTGGGTCTCTCCACCTATTATCCTATTCCTTCGCACAGGGAAGGGGGAGATATAGACATCTTCACTTATTCGGCAGACCATTCCCGGAAAAGTGATGCCGAGGCCAACCGGCTGGCAGACCGGTTAATGGAAGAAAAAGGAATAGAGGTAGACTTTGAACACTCCGAAAAGCATAGTGTGTTTTACTATAAAGGTATTCCGATAGAGAATCATAAAACCTTCATTAATTCGGAAACATACCGTATAGCAGTGAAGATGGATAAGCTCCTTCAAAAACTGCTACAACCCGTATCGGCGGAATTGGACGGAAAATGCTCCATTTTAATCCCATCTTCCACCTTTAATACCGTATTTCTCGCTTTTCATGCCGCCCAGCATTATGCACGCGGCTGGCACTTCATCATCTTTGCGACTGGGCTTGCCTGCTGAATAGATACGGCCTGCATATTCCTGAGGAAGTGACGGATATTCGTTTTAGAAATATGATATTGGCAATGACCCGCCTCTGTAATGATTATTTAGGAACTTCCGTTCCTGTATATGGAGGAGAAGGATTGGCGGAGGAAATCTTGCGGGAAATCATCCGGCCACCCTATACGATGTCAGTTCCGGCGAAGAATAAATGGAGCATTCTGGTTTATAAAACCAAACGTATGCTGCATACTCATCGTGCGTGCAACAGCGTGTTGCGCATTTCACTGTGCAAATGGGTTGGAAATTCTATTCTGTTGCATCTGCGCTCTCCCCATACCATCTTCCAGACGGAACGAAAATAAGCGGTTTATGTTGAAAAGAATCTGCCGTTTGTTGTTGCCTGATGAAAGGAAAATGGGGATAAGGGTGGTTTGTGCCGTATTTCTTTGCGCATTACTTGACTTTGCCGGACTCGCTGCCCTGTTGCCTGTCTTGTTTTTTCTGTTGGATGACGGGAGGGATAAAGATGCCGCCCTGTTATTTTGTCTGGTGGCAATAGTCTTTATTTTGGTGAAAAACGCTTTGGCAGCGGGGCTTTCACGTTTTCAAAACCATTTTCTGATGTCTCTTTACCGTCGGCTCAGCTTTTCTCTCTTTACTTCTTACTATCAACGGGGATTATTGTTTATACGCAGCAGGGGGAGTATCCGGCTGGGATATGAGGTGAACTATATCTGTTATGCTTTTTCTTTAAACCTTCTTTCCCCCTTGCTTCGCATGACAGGAGAACTGCTGCTTGTTTTTTGGGTGACGGCAGCTTTGTTGGTTTACGCTCCGTTGACGGTACTGATGCTGTATATTGCCTTTCTGCCTTTCATGCTGATTTACGGATGGGGGATCAGGAAACCGATGCGCCGTTATGGTGAGCAGGAGCAGCAGGCTCGTCGTGAGCAATCCCGGCTGGTCACGGAAACGATGAAAGGGTATGCCGAATTGGAACTGAATGCGGCGTTCCTTTTTTTCAGCAGCATTCGCCGAGAGGATAAGGAAAATCAGTGAGAGCCGTTTGAAACTGGAAATGATACAGCACCTTCCTCTTTGCCTTTCCGAAATGGCGGTCATATCGGGGCTGACCTTGCTCACCGTTTTCGGAACAGGGGATATCAAAGCGCTGGTAGGTGTCTTTGCTGTGGCGGCTTTCCGGCTGTTACCCGCTTTGCGCGGCATCTTAGGTGGTTGGACACAAGTACAGAATGCGGTCTATTCTCTGCGGATTATAGAGGAAGGGTTGGGGGATAAGGGGATGGAAGCAGTTTCTCCATCATGGGGGCAGGAAGCGTTTTCTTTTCAAAAAGAGATACGGATAGAACACCTCACCTATGCTTATCCTGAAAGTAAAGAGGTTCTAAAGGACTTTTGTTGTACTATTCGTAAGGGGGAATATGTAGGTATCTGTGGTGAGAGTGGCGTAGGTAAGTCTACCTTGTTTAATCTGCTTTTGGGATTTATCACTCCGGATAAAGGCGCTATTCGGATAGATGGCAGGCCGCTTGCCGATGTGCGAGGCAGGAATGGCATCGCAAGGTGGGATATGTGCAACAGGAAGTGTTTGTGCTGGATGGGACCTTGGCGGAAAACATTGCTTTGGGATGTCGGTCTATAGATAAGGAACGGGTAGCGGAGATAGTGAGGCTGGTGAGATTGGATGCTTGGGTGGATGAATTGCCGCAAGGAATGGATACTCCTTTGGGTGAAGGGGGAGGAAGGCTTTCGGGAGGTCAGAAACAACGGGTAGGCATAGCCCGTGCTTTGTATAAGAAAGCGGAGGTGCTTCTACTGGATGAGGCTACTTCTGCATTGGATAATGAGACTGAACGGGCTGTCAATGAAATGCTTCTCAGTCTGATGAAGGAGTGTAGTGGGCTGACTATTCTTACGATAGCCCATCGGGAAAGCTCGTTGGCATATTGTCATCGTGTAATCAGATTAAATGGAAAAGACAATGGATCGAATTTATAAAATAGGTGGCCACTGCTTCGCATTGCCGGACGAAAGGTTGATGGAGGCGGTGGATGGTATCAGCGGTTTCAAGCCTTTTAGTTGGCAACCGGATCTGGTTTCGGCAAAAGATGTATACGGGGGTGCTTGGTTGCCGGATTTTACTGTTTGGGAGGGAAACGGTTGGGATTTTCCGGCTTTTACGAGAAAGTCCTATGGGTTCGGATATGAAGATGTAACCGGTACTTTCGGTGTGGGTGGGATAGCTTTTTGTTGGAACTGGCTCCGCAGGGAGAACCGTCGCTTTATCTCCGGACGATGGGTGGAACCGGGAGAGGTATCTGTTTATATGGTAATTATTCTCCCCGTCTTTTAAGGTTTGCCTTATGGATGGGGTATGGCCTGATGACGGTACGGAAAGAGACGGTTGCCTTGCATGGCAGTTGTATTGTTTATAAGGGGAAAGCGGTTCTTTTTTTTAGGTGAAAGCGGAACCGGAAAAAGTACCATACCCGTTTGTGGAGGGAAAATATAGCAGGAAGTAAGTTGCTGAATGATGACAGTCCCATTGTGCGTTATGAAGAGAGGGGCGTGTGGGTATATGGCAGCCCGTGGAGTGGGAAGACTCCTTGTTATAAGGCGGAGCGTTATCCGTTGGCCGGATGTGTACGTTTGTCACAAGCACCGTATAACAAGATACGGAGATTGAACACTTTGCAGGCTTATGCAGCTTTGCATCCGTCTGCTCCTCCTGCATTTGCATACGAGGAGGAATTATACAGTGGGGTTTGTAGTCTGTTGGAAAAGATGGTTTCATCCATTCCTGTTTATCATCTGGAGTGTTTGCCCGATGCGGAGGCGGTGAAATTAGTATGTCGTACTTTATATGGAGATGGGTATGAAGCGGATAGCGAATGAATGTTTCTTTGCGTGGGTGGAGTCGGAAATCAAAAGTGGCAGGAGTGTGAAGTTCCGGGTGAAAGGCAATTCCATGATGCCTTTACTGAGAAATGGGAAGGATGAAGTGGTGGTGGGGCCGTATGATAAGGAGGAGTTGAAACTTTTTGATGTCATTCTGTTCCGGCAGACAGACCGGTATGTATTGCATCGGATTATTCAAAAAAGAGGCAGTCGTTATCTGATGCAGGGAGATGGCGTCTGCCGTTTTTATGAGGAATGTGAGGACACGGATATCATCGGGGTGGTGAGAAAGGTATGCAGGCCTTCCGGAAAGAAGATTGAAACGGATTCCATGTGTTGGCGGTTGGGAAGCCGTTTGTGGTTGGGGCTTGGTGGATGCAGAGGAATGGTGCTGCGTGTCCTGAATAGATTGGGTTGTTGTCTCCTTTTTTGACGAAAGCCGGCAGCTTGGAAGGAAATATTATTCATAAAGCAGGTATTTCTCTCTCATCTTTTTGTAGGCTTCCAGTTCGTTCTGCCATCCTGCACGGATTTCTTCTTCACTGGCTCCTTTCATGATTTGTTCCCTTACGGTACGGTTCCCTATCAGCAGGTCGAACCATTGCGGGCGGGTAAAGAACTTGTCCGCTTTCCCAAGGTCTTGATAAGCTTGATAATAGGTGATGATGTATTTTAAAGAGAATCCTTTCGGGGCGGTGATATGGCGGAGATTATTGCCATAGCAGTATTGGTTTTTATACATCGGATTCTTGTCAAAGCCTTCCAAGGCTTCCGGTCTGAAAGAAAAGGAGGAGATACGGATATCCGGTGAACCGATTACTTGAAAAGGATAAAGAGTACCTCTGCCCACACTGATGGCTGTACCTTCAAACGGCAGAGTGAAGGATATAAGGCAATTGCCTGGTCGTTGGGCAGGTTGGGAGAGGGTTTTACCGGAAGCGAATAGGGTTGTCCCGTGTTTCCAGCCTTCCACGGGGATGACGGTCAACGCGCATTTTTTGCCATTGGGCAGCCAGCCTTCGCCATTGATCATTTGAGCCAGCTCGCCTACAGTGCAACCGTGTAAAATGGGGATGGCGTGCATACCCACAAAACTTTTCTGGTTTTTCTGTCGCACAGGGCCGTCCACGTAATCACAAGGATTGGGCCGGTCTGTGATGACCAGTTGTTTCCGGTTCTCGGCACAAGCTTCCATTACATACTGCATGGTGCTGATATAGGTATAGAAACGGGCGCCTACATCCTGAATGTCGAACACAATCAGGTCTATGTCCTGTAGCTGTGTGGCTGTAGGTTTCTTATTTTTACCGTAAAGGGACAGGATGGGTATTCCCGTGCGGGTATCTTTTCCGTTCCTGATGGTTTCTCCGGCATCGGCGTCACCCCGGAAGCCGTGTTCGGGAGCGAATACCTTTTTTATTTGTATATGCGCTGCAAGCAGGGTGTCCAACAGATGGGTTTCTCCTACTTTGGAGGTTTGGTTTACAACCAATGCCACACGCTTCCCTTTTAATATAGGTAAGAGACGGTCCATCTGTTCGGCTCCGGTGATAACCTTTTGCGCGGTCACGGCGTTGCAGATAAACAAGAGGCAGTATAGGAAAATGTATTTTGTTTTCATGATATGTGGCGATTATTTTGTAATATTGCACAAAAATAAGAATTTAATTGAGAATGGACGCACTTGCTATCATTAATAAATATTATCCTGAAGATAATGAACTGAAACATATCCTGCTGGCGCATAGCCGTTCGGTGGCCGATAAGGCGTTATGGATTGCCGGCAAGCATCCGGAATTGAATCTGGACAAGCAGTTTCTGGAAGAGGCGGCGATGCTGCACGATATTGGTATTTTTATGACGGATGCTGAGGGCATTTGTTGTTTCGGATCTTATCCTTATATTTGTCATGGATATTTGGGGGCTGATCTGATGCGGAAAGAAGGATTTCCGCGTCATGCATTGGTCTGTGAGAGACATACGGGAGCGGGTATGTCTTTGCAAAGTATTATTGACCAGCAGTTGCCTGTTCCTCATCGGAATATGGTTCCGGTTTCGCTGGAAGAACAGGTTATTTGCTTTGCCGACAAGTTTTTCTCAAAGACGCATCTGGACAGGGAAAAGAGCGTGGAGAAGGCGTTAAAGAGTATTTCACGTTATGGGAAGATGGGATAATCCGTTTTAACCATTGGTGCGAATGTTTCTTGTAAGCCTTAAAAATAAATTAAATATCCGCTAAATAGTTCATTATTGGCGGATAATGCTTAATTTTGCCCCTCAAAAGCGTAAATGATTTGTGAATGACGCCACTAAAACGACATAGATTTATAACATTCCTACTACTATTTGCATGCCTGTCACTTTCTTTAAGTACAGGTGCTCAACGCAGAAAGCGGAATTCTGCATCCGGTAATGATTCCCTGAAAGTAGATAGTGCTTTGGTAGATACGTTGTCTATCGATACGGTTGCACCTAAAAAGAAACAGCCGTTGGATGCGCCTGTTATTTATGAAGCAAATGACTCTATCGTATTCACTGAGGCGGATATGCCCATCTGTATGGTGACGGTAAGGTGAACTATGAGAAAATAGAGTTGACCTCTGCCGTGATTACAATGAACATGGATAGCAGTACGGTGTATGCCCGTGGTGTTCCCGATTCGGTTGGCGTGGAAAAAGGTACTCCTATCTTTAAAGATGGCGAGACTCCGTACGAGTCAAAAATCATGCGTTATAACTTCAAGTCGAAGAAAGGTTTCATCAATAATATTGTAACTCAGCAAGGTGAAGGGTATGTAACCAGTGAAGAATCAAAGAAAGGTTCCAATGATGAGCTTTATCTGCGTCACGGACGATACACTACGTGTGATAATCACGAACATCCTCACTTTTATCTGAAGCTTTCTATGGCGAAAGTACGTCCCAAGAAGAATGTAGTATTTGGTCCTGCCCAGTTGGTGGTAGAGGATGTGCCGTTGCCTCTTGCTATTCCTTTTGGTTTTTTCCCGTTCAATAGCAGTTATTCGTCAGGATTCATTATGCCTACATACGGTGATGAAATGAATCGTGGTTTTTATTTGCGTGATGGGGGATATTATTTCGCCATCAGTGACCGTATGGATTTGAAAGTGTTGGGTGAGATCTTTACGAAAGGTTCATGGGGACTGTCCGTGCAGTCTAATTATAACAAGAGATATAAATATAGCGGTAATTTCAATGCCAGTTATCTGGTAACGAAAACCGGTGAGAAGAATATGCCGGACTATATGGTTACAAAAGATTTCAGAATTGCATGGAGTCACAGACAGGATGCCAAGGCTAACCCTAACAGCTCTTTTTCGGCGAATGTGAACTTTGCGACCAGTAGTTATGACCAGCGTAACCTGAGTAGTTTGTACAACCCGCAGCAGTATTCAAATAACACCAAGACGTCTAGTGTGAGTTATTCGCGCAATTTCCCCGAAATAGGATTGAATCTGTCCAGTACATTCAATATCTCTCAGAATACGCGTGACTCTTCTATCAGTGTGACGTTGCCGGATTTGAATATTTCATTGAACCGTATTTATCCGTTCAAGCGTAAGAAAGCGGTAGGTGATGAACGTTGGTATGAGAAAATCTCACTCCAATATACCGGCCAGATGACGAACTCGATTAATACCAAGGATAATCTGATTCTGAAGCAGGGTTTGAATAAATGGACTAATGGTATGCAGCATAAGATTCCTATCAGCGCTACATTCACTTTGTTTAAATATATCAACGTTGTGCCTTCTTTCAACTATACCGAGCGCTGGTATATGCGCAAGGTGGAGCAGAGTTATGATCCGTCGGCCCCTAATAATGTGCGGAGAGATACAATCAACGGTTTTAACCGTGTGTATAACTATGATTTGAGCTTGCAGGTGAATACCAAGATGTATGGTTTCTACAAACCGTGGAAGAAATTGTTTGGCGACAAGATTGAAATGATCCGTCACGTCTTTACTCCTTCGGTGAGCATGAGTTATGCGCCGGACTTCAGTACGTCTAGGTATGGATATGTGGGAACGTATACTTATACTGATACGGATGGAGAAGTACGTACTCAGACTTATAATCCATATGAAGGTTTGCCTTACTCTTTCTCGCCCAGTGGTAAATCCGAGAATTTCACTTTCTCTATAGATAATAACGTGGAAATGAAAGTGAAATCCGATGCGGATACTACCGGAGTGAAGAAAATCAGCTTGATTGACCAGTTGGGGGCCAGCATTTCTTATAATGCAGCAGCTAAAGAGAAGCCGTGGGGAAACTTGAGTATGAATCTGCGTTTGAAACTGACCAAGAGCTATACTTTTAATATGAACGCCCAGTTTGCTACTTATGCTTATGAGTTTGATAAAGATGGTAAGGTAGTGGAAGGCAATCGTACAGAATGGTCATACGGACGTTTCGGTCGTTTTCAGGGGTATAGCGGTTCTTTCTCGTATACATTGAATAATGATTCGTGGAAAAGTGGTTTGGTCCGAAAGATGAAAAGGACAGTAAGGGGGATAAAGACAAGAAGAATGAAAATCTGGATGAGTACAGTGATGATGACAATGAAAACAAGGAGGAAGAAGATAATTCCGGCTTGAGAAAGACAGAGAAGGCGGCTATAGATCCGGATGGCTATATGGCTTTCAAGATGCCATGGTCATTGAGTCTGAGTTATAGTTATAGTATTCGTGAGGACAGAAGCAAGCAGATTAATATCAAGACGATGCGATATCCTTATTCGGTGACTCATTCATTGAATGTTTCCGGTAATGTGAAGTTGGGTAGCCGCTGGAATGTGAATTATTCTTCGGGATATGATTTTAATACGAAAGAGATGTCAATGACAACGGTCAATATCAGCCGTGACCTGCACTGTTTCAATATGAGCTGTGGCTTGGTATTCGGTCCCTTTACTTCCTATAACTTCAGTATTCGTGCTAACTCCAGTATGCTGACCGATGCTTTGAAATGGGACCAGCGAAGCAATACGGGTAGTGCAGTGAATTGGTACTAGGAGAAACTGAGAATAAAAAATAAGAAATGGTTGCATGTTGTTATCGGCAACCATTTCTCATTTTTTTATTCTGGTCTTTAATTTATGTCTACCACTCAATCGGTGTTTGCCCGTGTGCTTGCAAGTATTCGTTGGTGCGGCTGAAGTGCTTGTTGCCAAAGAAACCATTATAGGCTGACAGGGGTGACGGATGTGCGGAAGCCAGTACCAGGTGCTTGTTGCGGTCTATGAAGGCTCCTTTTTTCTGTGCATAAGATCCCCATAAGATGAATACAATATTTTCACGTTGTTCTGCCAGTACACGGATGGCGGCATCTGTAAATTCCTCCCAGCCCTGTCGTTGATGAGAGCCTGCCTGATGGGCACGGACCGTCAGTGTGGCATTGAGTAATAAAACTCCTTGATTCGCCCAGCGGGTCAGGTTGCCTGAAGTAGGGATGGGAGCACCCAAATCGCTTTGTATTTCTTTGAAAATATTTTGTAGGGAAGGGGGAAAAGGTACTCCGTCATTAACGGAAAAGCAGAGTCCGTGCGCCTGGCCGGGACCATGGTAGGGGTCTTGGCCGATAATGACGACTTTCACTTTGTCAAACGGGCACAGATTGAAGGCATTGAATATAAATCTGCGGTGGGTAAATAGTGGTAGTCTGGTATTCGCTTCTTACAAACTCTGTGAGTTTGATAAAGTAATCTTTTTCAAATTCGGGTGCCAGATGTTGTTTCCAGCTTTCTTCTATTTGTACGTTCATGGCATTTCTTTTATTATAAAATGTGCGTTAAAGATAGGGGTAATTTGTAAAAATGACAAATAAAAAAGAGGATGACTTTTTTATAAATCATCCTCTTCTTTCATTGCTGATAGATTATAATCAAATAAGTTGCATACCCAGTTGAGCGCATTCTTTTCTCATATCTTCGGGCCATATACTGGCTTGGATTTCACCTATGTGGGCTTTCTGTAAATAAAGCATACAGAGTCGTGACTGTCCTATACCACCGCCGATACACAAAGGAAGAGTTTCATTTAGCAGGCGTTTGTGGAAATACAGTTCTTTACGTTTTTCCTGTCCGCTGAGTGTCAGTTGGCGGAGCAGCGCTTCTTTGTCTACACGGATACCCATAGAGGAAAGTTCGACGGAACGGTCCAGTACTTTGTCCCAAACTAACAGGTCGCCATTCAGACCGGGAAGTCCGGTTTCCGGGTTGATTGTGGTATAGTCGTCATAGTCAGGTGCGCGCAAGTCATGTTCTTTACCGTCACTCAGTTTGCAGCCTATACCTATAATAAATACCGCACCGTATTTTTGTGAGATGGCATGTTCACGTTCTTTCGGACTCTTGTCGGGATACATCTGGCAAAGCTCTTCCGAGTGGATGAAATGAATGTCATGTGGCAGGAAGGGTTTGATCTGCGGGTACATTTCACATACCATATATTCTGTGCGGCGCATGGCTGCATAAATACGGGTTACTATTTGTTTCAGGAAATCAACCGTGCGTTGTTCTTTGGTAATTACACGCTCCCAGTCCCACTGGTCTACATATAGCGAGTGGAGATTACCTAATTCCTCGTCAGCCCGGATGGCGTTCATGTCTGTATAGATGCCATAACCCGGCTCTATATTGTAATCGGCCAAAGTCAGCCTTTTCCATTTTGCCAGTGAATGGACAACTTCGGCCTGTGCGTCTCCCAAGTCTTTAATAGGGAAAGATACCGCCCGTTCGGTTCCGCTCAAGTCATCATTGATACCCATTCCCTTCAATACAAATAGCGGGGCGGTGACACGGCGCAGACGTAATTCTGACGACAGGTTCTGTTGAAAGAACTCTTTTATTTGCTTAATGCCTAACTCTGTTTGTTTTAAATCAAGCAAGGCTTTATAGTTAGCTGGTTTAATTAGGTAACTCATTGTAAAATAGATCTAATTGTTTTAATTGCTTGCAAATATAGAAATTATTTGTGATATTGTTATATGTTTAGCCGAAAATATAATCAAATTGATTGTTTTATACTTAAATTAATGAGCAAAATATTATTTTGATAGATAAATATCCCAAATTATTAGGATAAAGACAATATATTTTGTACTTTTGCACGTCCAAGTTTCAGACGCACCCGTAGTTCAATGGATAGAATACCGGATTCCGGTTCCGACGATATGAGTTCGATTCTCATCGGGTGTACAATTCAGTAACCTCTTTGCAAAGAATTGCAAGGAGGTTTTTTCTTGTTATATCTTCTCCGTATGAACCTTTTTTCCTTTTTTGAGTTATTCCCTTATGTAACTTTTTAAAATATGCCTTAATATTTAGTTTATTCTAAAAAACAAAGACTAATAAAGAATATAGTTCCTTTTGTTTCTTGTATATACTAAATATACGTGTATATATTCGCTGTTGATTTTAAAATTATTTTCTTTTTGAGGGGTTTTAAAACTAACACTTAATTAAACTTTTTTATTTAAACATTAATTTATCAACCAAATCTGAGATTCATGAAGAAAGCTCTCTTTTTTATCGTATGCCTCTGTTTTGCAATAAACATGATGGCGCAAACAAAAACGATAACGGGGGTAGTGGTAGATGCCACTGGTGAACCTGTTATCGGAGCGAGTGTCCTGGAGGTGGGGACAACAAATGGTACAATAACTGATGTAGACGGTAACTTTATTATCCAAGTGCCTGGTGGGGGCAAAACTGGATGTGAGTTATATAGGTTACAAAACACAACAAATTGTAGTGGGAGTGCCAAACACCTACAAGGTTATTTTAAAAGAAGATGCAGAAATGCTGGATGAGGTCGTGGTGACCGGTTATGGAATGAGTCAGAAACGTTCGTTGATGACGAACTCTATTTCGAAGTTGGACGATAAAGTGTTGCAGAATGCGGCTATGAGTAATGCGGCTCAATCCTTGCAGGGGACTGTCAGTGGGCTGCGTGTGACAAATACTTCGGGTAAACCGGGTAGTTCGCCCAATATCGTATTGCGTGGTGGTGCTTCCATAAACAAGAATCTGGAAGGTCCGTTGGTCGTGGTGGATGGCCTTGTGCGTTCTATGGATGATATCAATCCTTCAGATATTGAATCCATACAGGTGCTGAAGATGCGGCTTCCACAGCTATTTATGGTGCCCGTGCCAATAACGGCGTAATTCTGGTGACAACCAAGAAGGGGGTGGAAGGCAGGACACAAATTACTTATAAGTTCAAAGGGGGTGTGAACTTTGCACGTGAAGGGTATAAGTATTTGGATGCCGGTGACTATTTGTATTATCAACGTTTAGGTTGGCAGCGTACCAATGGCGGTACAAGTATGGAGAACCAGAAAGGTTTTGGGGTTAACTCCGGAGTGGATCTGGCCTTTATGACAGATGCAAACAAACATTTGCTGAATGAAGGATGGCGGTCTATGGCGGATCCTGTGGACCCTGATAAAACTTTGATTTTTAGAAACCATGCCGGTGAGCTGCATGATCTGACTTTCCGCAATGCCGCGTTTACACAAGATCATTATCTGAATTTGTCGGGAGGTAATGACAAAGGAACATTTTCCTCATCTTTAGGGTATTATTCGGAAGACGGTCAGATAATTTCTACCAATTATCAGCGTGTGAACGGGACTATCAACGGTTCATACAAGTTGTTGCCCGTTTTGACAGTGAATGCCGGCGGTAGTTTTTCATGGTCCAAGATGCCCGATTTATGGACTTACGACTTGAAAAGCCCTTGGAACGGAGAAACGGGAGAGTATGAGTTGTTCTATCGTACCATGAGTATGTTTCCCACTTGGAATCCGTGGAATGAGGATGGAAGTCCTGCTGCCGGATGGAGTAATCAGGATGGTAATCCTTATTATTGGAAAGATAAACTGACTCGTTCTACAACGAACCGTAAGACTTCGTTTAATATCGGTTTTGCTTTGGAAATCCTTCCGCAGCAATTGTTCCTGAATGGAAACAGTTCTATGTATTATACAGACAGTCAGTTTGAACTGTTTGAAAAGAAATATCAACAGATAGGACAAGCTCCCAATACCAATCGTAATGCTTCTCAAACAAATACAAAAGTTTTTCAACAACAGCATGCATTGACTCTGGAATATAAAAAAAGGTTTTAGCGGACATAATATCAATGCCATGGCAGGTGGTGAGTATTTTGATTATCAGTATCAGAACCTGGAAGCGCGTGTTTCCGGTGCTCCTACAGATGATATACCTACTTTAAATGCGGGCACTAACCGTACTTATACTACTTCTGTCAAAACCGGATATCGCATTCTTTCCGGTTTCGCCCGTGTTAACTATGATTATAATTATCGTTATATGGTGTCCTTGGTAGCCCGTTATGACGGTATTTCCAAATTGTCCGACAATCGTTGGGGATTTTTTCCGGGTATATCTGCCGGTTGGAATGTGCATGAGGAAGCTTTCTTTAAAGATTCAAAGTTTGCGGAAGTAGTATCCTTGATTAAACCGCGTATCAGTTATGGGTTGAACGGTAATGTAAACGGTATCGGTAATTTTGATGTATATGGTAAATATGGTTCGGTAGGTGCTTATAATGGTAATCTGGGTTATTTGAATACAGGGGTGGTCAATAGTAAATTGCGTTGGGAAAAGAGCCATACGTTTGAACTGGGGCTTGACTTGGGCTTTTTCAATAATCGTATTCATATGATTATGGACTATTATGACCGCACGACTTCCGATTTGCTGACTGATGTGAATTTGCCGGAATATACAGGATTTCCCTCGTTCAAAACGAATCTGGGTACTATCAGCAACTGTGGTTTCGAACTGGAAGCCAAGGTGAATCTGCTGACAAAGAAGGACTGGTCATGGGATGTCACCGCTAATACTTCGTTTGTGAAGAATATGGTGAAGAAGCTGCCTTTTAATGGGAATGTGAACAACCGTCAGGGGGGTGAGCAGATATGGGATCCAAAATCCAACTCATTGGTTTGGGTAGGCGGTATTCAGGAAGGAAAAAGCTTGGGTGATATCATTGCTTATAAACAAGTGCGTATCTTGCGTGACTGGGATGATGTGAGAAATCATGCCGGTGATTTTGTGGATGAGGTTGCCAACCTGTATGGGCCGAATAAGGCTGCCGAATATGCGGGTAAACCGGGATGGAAACCCATTGAGCCGGGAGATGTACTGTGGGATGACAAGAATGGGGATAATGTTATAAATTCATACGACCGTCAGGTGGTGGGTAATATTTATCCGAAATGGACCGGTGGTTTTTCTACCACGCTGAACTATAAAAACTGGTCTTTGTATGGTCGTTTTGACTATGCGGTGGGTCATACCATTTACAATGATTTGAAAGCAAGAATCTTGGGGCAGTATAACGGGTCGTTCAATTTGATTACGGATGTCAGAAATTCGTGGTCTGAAAACAATACGGAAACTAGTATTCCTAAATTTTATTGGGCTGACCAGAATGCGAAAAAGAACATTACCCGTTCCAATAATGGTACAACGAATCTGAACAATAATAACTCTACTTTCTATGAAAAGGGGGATTATTTGTGTCTGCGTGAGGTAACCTTGAGTTATAAATTCCCGAAGAATCTTATAAATAAGGTGTTCTTGACCGATGCGTCCGTGTATGTTACGGGACAGAATTTATTCTATATTACCGGATATGATGGAACTTCTCCGGAACCGGTTATGGATATTCAGGCAAATGGTCGTGGCGGTATAGACAATGGACGCTATCCTACACCAAGAACCGTCCTGTTTGGTTTACAATTGTCATTTTAATGTGTAAAAAAGAAAAGGTATGAACATAAAAAAGATAATATTGGCTTTTGCCGCATCGGCTATGTTGGCCGGTGGATGTACTTCGTTGGATATGGACCCGGTGAGCGATATCACTGACTTGAATTACTGGAAAACTCCGGAACAGTTTGATTCATTTGTTTTTGGACTGCATAGTCGCTTCAGGAGCCATTCGTGGAATATGTTTTTGTTGGGTGAGGCAAGAAGTGATGTCTTTGGGGGAATTCCTTTCGGTGGAGAAGCTACCCAGGGGATGGAACGTTTTCCTTATAATACATTGAATGCGGAGAATCCCGGAATCAGCGGGTTTGGTGATTTGTATCAGAATATCAACCAGATGAACTTGTTTATCAGCAGAACTCTTCATACGGATGTGCTGACTGAAAGTGCCAGGAATTATTATTTGGGACAGGTGTATGGATTGCGTGCTTACTATATGTATCAGCTATATCGTTCATGGGGAGATGTCGTGTTTACGGAAGAGCCTAGCCTGGGTTTTGAAGTGGGTAAACTGGCAAAGGCGGCGACTCCGGCTGCCGAAATCTTTGAGCAGGTAAAAAAAGATATAGAATCTTCATTAAGTTATTTTGGATCCGATTATACATAAAGGAAAAAAAATCGCTGTGGTCAAAGGCTGCCACATTGATGCTGAAAGCGGATGTATATCTGTGGAGTGCCATCGTGACGGGGGAGAAGGAGATGCCCGGACAGCAAAGAATGCGTTGGTTGACATACAGAATAATATCAGCCGTAGCAATCTGGACTTGATGGATACTTATCAGGGAGTGTTTGCTTATGATAATAAAGGTAATAAAGAGATTATCTTTACCATTCATAATGAATTGTTTGAATACAATCTGTGGAATGGAAATAATGATTTGTTTCCACAGGCTGATTATTTAGGGAAATTCTATAATGCGGATGGTACTTTGATAAATACGTCGGTCGAGAATAATTTCGGTATCATGCGCCTGATGGTGAAATTGGAAAACTTCAAGAAGTTTCTGCCGGGAGACACCCGTCGTGACGTTACATTGAAAGATGTATATAATAAGGTGGAAAATGGCAAGTTGGAATTGGTGGGGTGTATCCGCATAAGTATTGGGGAGTTATGAATGGAAGTACACGGGTGAGATGTGATGATTATCCTATTTATAGATATTCGGATTTGCTATTGATGCTGGCTGAGGCGAAAGTGCTTTTGGGTGAGGATCCGGCTACAGAGATAAACCGGGTGCGCCGGCGTGCATTTGGTGATGCGTATGATGCTTCAACAGTGGGGTTTCCCAATCAGGAAGTCGATAAGCGTCCGGCGGATGCTGTCTTGCAGGAACGTTTGTTTGAATTTATGCTGGAAGGTAAACGATGGTATGACTTGAGCGTTTTGGCGATTCGTACGTGCTTGACTATACTCCGGCGGAGCCTGCCCGTCTGCTTTGGCCTATCAACCAAGGAGCTCTTACTAATAATCCATTGTTGAAACAAACGGTTGGTTATTAAATTTTTGTCGGATAAGAATCTTTAATTGCATAAAAAGACGGTGTTCTTTATGAAATTAATAAAGAAACCGTCTTTTTATTTTCTAATTTCAATAAAAACTTTTATTTTTACACCCGTAAAATTATAAATATTATGAGAAACCCTAGCTTATTACTGCTAATTGTTGTTTTTATATTAGCACCCTTCAAGTTGAGTGCGGCGGCAGATACGGTTGTTGTCCGCGAAACCCGGATTCCTGTGTTGATTGAAAGGCAGGATAATGAGTTGTTTCATTTGCGTATAGAGGCTGCTCAAAGTCAGATGCTGAATGAAGTGAAGTTGGACTTTGGCAAAGACGTGAATTTGAATGAAATTGAATCTGTGAAACTGTATTATGGTGGAACTGAAAGCGTGGAGAGGAGGGGAAAGACTTATTTTGCTCCGGTAGATTATATATCTAATAATACTCCGGGAAAAACATTGGCTGCCAATACTTCTTATTCCGTTTTGAAGTCGGAAGTGAAAGCCCCGAAGCGTGAGGTTGTATTGAAAGCTGACCAAAAATTGTTTCCGGGAGTGAATTATTTTTGGATTAGCCTGCAAATGAAGCCTGTTGCTTCTATCTTGTCCAAAGTGTCGGCAGAAGTGGTGGAAGCTAAGATTGACGGACAGGTTGCTCCTTTGAAGATAGCCCGTAAGGCGGGTACCCATTATATGGGGATCGGCGTGCGCCATGCCGGTGACGACGGGGCTGCTGCCTATCGTATTCCCGGATTGGCCACTTCAAATAAAGGAACCTTGTTGGGGGTATATGATGTACGCTATAATAATAGTGCGGATTTACAGGAGTATGTGGAAATAGGTCTGAGCAGAAGTACGGACGGAGGTCAGACTTGGGAGAAAATGCGCATTCCGATGGCATTTGGTGAATATGATGGGTTGCCTAAAGCACAGAATGGAGTAGCGATCCGGCCATTTTGGTTGATAAGAAGACAGGAACTATCTGGATTGTCGCTGCCTGGACACATGGTATGGGAAATGGGCGTGCGTGGTGGAATTCACAAACAGGCATGGACCGTAATCATACAGCACAATTAATGATGGTGAAAAGTGATGATGATGGTAAGACCTGGTCGGAGCCTATGAATATAACAGAACAGGTGAAAGATCCGTCATGGTATTTCTTGCTGCAAGGTCCCGGTAGAGGTATCTCTATGGAAGATGGAACATTGGTCTTTGCCAGCCAGTATATTGGCAATGACCGTATTCCTAATGCCGGTATTATATACAGTAAGGATCATGGAAAAACCTGGAATATCAGTACATTGGCACGCACTAATACAACTGAATCTCAGGTAGCGGAAGTGGAACCGGGAGTGCTGATGCTGAATATGCGTGATAATCGTGGTGGCAGTCGTGCCGTTTCTACAACTACAGATTTAGGTAAAACATGGAAAGAACATGAGTCTTCACGTACAGCCTTACAGGAACCGGTTTGTATGGCCAGTTTGATTAGTGTTAAAGCTAAAGAGAATGTATTAGGTAAAGACATTCTTTTGTTCTCTAATCCGAATGATACCAAAAACCGTCATAGCATTACCATCAAAGCAAGTCTGGATGGCGGGGTGACTTGGTTGCCCGAGAATCAATTGTTGTTGGATGCCGGTTGGGGTTGGGGATATAGCTGCTTAACTATGATTGACAAGGAAACAGTAGGGATTTTATATGAAAGCAGTGTGGCCCACATGACTTTCCAAGCGATAAAATTGAAAGATATTGTAAAGACCAAATAAATAATGAAACGCTGGTTTTCTAGTTTTATTGGTATGATACTGGTTTGTGCTATAACCATAGCACAAACCAGTATCTCATTACTTCCTAAACCTCAGTTGTGTAAGGATACGGGGAAGAACTTACTATGGGAAAGGTGAAACTTCTACTCCGGTGTTGAGGCCGGAGTGGGAAGTTTTTATCATGAATGCAGGTGGTGAGATTGTTGAACACTCGTCATCGGTGATTGAAGTGGAACTGGTTCCGTCTATTGAGGAAGCCAGGCTAAACGGGCTGAAGCCTATCGTCTTTCTGTTTCAAACAAGCGGATAAAGATAGAGGCTGTAACAGAACAGGGAGTGTATTGGGCTATGCAGACACTTCGGCAATTGGAACGGAAAAAAGGGAAGAGAAGTTCTGTTGCCGGATGTGAGATTGTAGACTGGCCGGCATTCCGGATACGCGGATTTATGCAGGATGTGGGACGCAGTTATATTTCAATGGAAGAATTGAAAAGAGAGATCGAGATTTTATCTCGGTTTAAGATTAATGTATTTCATTGGCATCTTACTGAAAACCAGGCATGGAGATTGGAAAGTAAAATCTTTCCTATGCTGAATGATAGTGTGAATACCATCCGTATGCCGGGTAAATATTATAGCTGGAAGAGGCACGCGATTTGGTGGATTTTTGTAAGAAACATCAGGTGTTGTTGATTCCTGAGATAGATATGCCGGGGCATAGTGCTGCCTTTGTGCGTGCTTTCCGCCATGATATGCAAAGTCCGGAAGGGATGAAAATATTGAAACTGTTGCTGGATGAGGTGTGTGAGACATTTGATGTGCCTTATTTACATATAGGTACGGATGAGGTGGAGTTTACCAATCCGCATTTTGTACCCGAAATAGTGGCGTATGTACGCTCAAAAGGGAAAAAAGTAATATCCTGGAATCCGGGCTGGCACTATAAACCGGGGGAAATAGACATGACACATTTGTGGAGTTACCGTGGAAAGGCGCAACCGGTATTCCTGCTATCGATTCCAAATTTCATTATCTGAATCATTTTGATGTTTTCGGTGATATTGTAGCTTTGTACAACAGCCGTATTTATGATCAGGCAGAAGGCAGTGAGGACATTGCGGGAACTATATTGGCTTTGTGGCACGATCGTTTGATTGACAATGAGTGGAATCTGGTTATTGAAAATGGCTTGTATCCCAATATGCTTGCTATTGCCGAGCGTGCTGGAGAGGGGAGGTACGGAATATTTTGACGGACTGGGTACGATACTTCCACCCGAAGACACGGAAGCATTCAAAGAATTCGCTGATTTTGAAAAGCGTATGTTGTGGCATAAGGAGCATACGTTTAAAGGATATCCTTTCGCCTATGTAAAACAGACTAATGTAAAATGGAATATTACGGATGCTTTTCCTAATGGGGGCGATATGGATAAGGTGTTCCCGCCTGAACAGGAATTAAAGGATATCTATCATTATAACGGGAATACGTATGGTGTACGTCAGGCAATGGGGGCAGGTATTTATTTGCGTCATGTCTGGGGGGATATGGTTCCTGCTTTTTATGCTGATCCTAAGGAAAACCACACGGCTTATGCATATACTTGGGTGTATTCGCCCAAAGACCAGGAAGTGGGGTTATGGGCAGAGTTTCAGAATTATAGCCGTTCAGAGATGGATCTGGCGCCATTGCCTGACAAATGGGATTATAAGGGAAGCCGTATCTGGATTAATGATCGTGAAATATTACCTCCTGTATGGACTGCTACGCATAAGGTGAAAAGTTATGAAGTACCTTTGGGAAATGAGAATTGCGTAGGAAGAGTGCCATTGGCGGTGCATTTAAATAAAGGTTGGAACAAAGTTTTCTTAAAGTTACCTATCGGTAAGTTTAAGATGGCTGAGACGCGTCTTGTGAAATGGATGTTTACCACTGTCTTTGTGACTCCTGACGGAGAAAGGGCGGTAGAGGGATTGATTTATTCACCAGATAAACAAAAATAAAATGAAACGTATTGTCTTATTGTTATTGGGATTATTATTAGCGTTACCCCAGTTTGCTCAGGAACGCAAGTATTCTACTTTTTATGAGCAGAGAGCGACTTTGTTTGAAGAACTTCCGGTTACTTCAAAAGATATTATTTTTTTAGGGAACAGTATTACCAACGGTTGCGAGTGGGCTGAGTTGTTCCAAAATAAGAATGTGAAGAACAGGGGTATCAGTGGAGATATCTGTATGGGGGTATATGACCGTTTGGATCCGATTGTAAAGGGAAAACCGGCAAAGATTTTTTTATTGATCGGTATCAATGATGTTTCTCGGGGAACGTCTGCGGATAAAATTATTTCAGAAATAAGTATGATTGTTCGGAAAATAAAGCAAGAATCTCCAAAAACAAAATTATATTTGCAAAGTGTATTGCCGGTGAATGATTGTTACGGTATGTTTAACGGGCATACATCACGCTGGCAGGTGGTAAAACAAATTAATGATTTGTTGGAACCATTGGCGGTAAAGGAAGGAGCTGCCTATATTGATTTGTATAGTCATTTTGTGGAGAAAGAGACAGGCAAGATGAATCCAGTATATACTAATGACGGATTACATTTATTAGGAAAGGGATACTTGCTGTGGCGTGATATTGTAAAACCTTATGTTGACCAAAAATGAAGAAGACATTAATACTGATTTTATGTTTGTTTCTTTGTACCGTTTCATTTGCACGGAAGCGGGTGAAGGTTGCTTGTGTAGGTAATAGCATTACCTATGGCATAGGTGTATCCGATCCTGATAAGGAGTCCTATCCTGCCCGGTTACAGCAAATGCTGGGTGAAGGGTATACGGTGGAGCGTTTTGGAAAGCCGGGAGCTACGTTGCTGAACAAGGGACACCGGCCTTTTATGCAACAGAAAGAGTTTAAGGATGCATTGGCTTTTGCCGGTGATGTAGTGGTTATTCATTTAGGAGTGAATGATACAGATCCGCGTGATTGGCCCAATTACCGTGATTTTTTTATAGCGGATTATCGTGCACTGATTGATTCGTTCAGAGTGGCGAATCCTGAATGTCGTATTTTGATTGCCCGTCTGACTCCGATTGCCGACCGCCATCCGCGGTTTGAGTCCGGCACACGCGACTGGCATGATGAGATTCAGCTGGCTATAGAAACGATAGCGAAATACGCACAAGTACAGTTGATAGATTTTCATGCACCTTTATATCCATATCCTTTTATGTTGCCCGATGCTGTCCATCCTGATAAGGAAGGTGCGGCTGTCCTGGCAAAAACGGTGTATGAAGCATAACCGGTGATTTTGGCGGTTTGCAAATGCCGGAAATTTATACGGACAATATGGTATTGCAGCATGGACGTCTGCTGACTATTCAGGGAAAAGCGGATGCCGGTGAGAAAGTAACTGTTTCCATAGACAGGCAGCAACTTCAGGCTGTGACGGGAGCAGATGGAAAGTGGGCGGTGGATGTCCGGCCATTGAAGGCGGGCGGTCCATATACGCTGACTGTTTCTACAGAAAAACGGAAACTGGTCTATGAAAATGTGTTGGCGGGAGAAGTGTGGCTCTGTTCCGGACAATCGAATATGGAGTTTTATCTGAATTGGAGTGCGACTGCCGCACAAGATGTTCCTCAAGCTGCAAATAGCAATATCCGTTTATATGATATGAAAGCCCGTTGGCGTACGGATGCGGTGGAGTGGGATGCTTCGGTACTCGATTCATTGAATCATCTGCAATATTATAAGGATACACGGTGGACAGTTTGTTCGCCTGAAACAGCCGGTAATTTCTCGGCGGTGGCTTACTATTTCGGAAAGAAATTGCAGGATAGTTTGCAAGTCCCTGTAGGACTGATTTGCAATGCCATTGGCGGATCTCCTACTGAAGCATGGATAGACCGTAGTACATTGGAATATCGTTTCCCGGCTATCTTACGTAATTGGATGCAGAATGATTTTATCCAAGACTGGGTGCGTGGGCGTGCTGCTTGAATGTAAAGCAGTCTTCCAATAAATTGCAACGCCATCCTTATGAGCCTTGTTATTTGTATGAATCGGGTATCCGTCCTTTGGAACAGTTTCCGGTCAAAGGCTTTATTTGGTATCAGGGTGAGTCTAATGCCATAATCGGGAGACTCATGAAAAGTTGTTCAGATTGTTGGTGGAAAGTTGGCGCAAGAATTGGGGGGATGCGGAACTTCCATTCTATTTTGTCCAATTGTCCAGTATAGACCGTCCGTCATGGACTTGGTTCCGTGATAGCCAGCGTCGTTTGATGGCGGAGATTCCTCATACCGGTATGGCTGTCAGTTCAGATAGGGGAGACTCATTGGACGTACACCCCAAACAGAAAAGAGAAGTCGGTGAACGGTTGGCTGCATGGGCTTTGAATAAAACATACGGATATAAAAATGTCATTCCTTCGGGACCGCTTTATAAATCAGTCGTATTTAGTGGAGGTGCGGCTTATATTTCTTTTGATTATGCGGAGAAGTTGTCCACTTCGGATGGGAAACCGGTTCGTACATTCGAAGTGGCAGGTGATGATGGATTATTTTATCCGGCACAGGCTGTTGTTGAAAACGGTAAAATAAAAGTATGGAGTGACAAGGTGAAAGAGCCGGAAACGGTTCGTTACGGATGGCAGCCATTTACCCGTGCCAATCTGGTAAATGGCGCCGGTTTGCCTGCATCCACATTCCGGGCTGAATAGTATATAAATTAATAAAGATAGGTAAGATGAAGAAAACATTAAAAGTTTTGATGATGTTAGGATGCTTTCCGATGATGCTCAGTGCAAAGGAGTATAAGAAATCAGAGAGTCTGAGTCTTGATAAGGGATGGGAGTTCGCCCAGGTCGGCCGGAACGAATGGTTGCCGGCTACGGTGCCCGGAACGGTGCATCAGGATTTGATTTCTCATAATAAGCTGCCCAATCCATTTTATGGGATGAATGAGCAAAAAGTGCAGTGGGTAGAGAATGAGGACTGGGTCTATAAAACTACTTTTAATGTGACGGATGAGCAACTCTCGCGGGATGCTGCCTTGTTGATTTTGGAAGGGTTGGATACGTATGCGGATATTTACCTGAACGGCTCTTTGTTGGAACGTACGGACAATATGTTTGTCGGCTATACTCTTCCGGTAAAAGAGGTGTTGCGGAAGGGAGAAAACCATTTGCAGATTCTGTTTCATTCACCTGTCAAGCAAACTTTACCCCAATGGGAAACCAATGGTTTTGATTATCCTGCTGATAATGATCATAGTGATAAACGGGTTAGTATCTATAGCCGTAAAGCGCCTTACAGTTATGGCTGGGATTGGGGAATCCGCTTGGTAACCAGTGGTATCTGGCGGCCTGTGACACTGACTTTCTATGATGTGGCACGCATTGATGATTACTATGTACGTCAGGCTTCGGTAACAAAAGATCTGGCGAAAGTTGAAAACCGCCTGACTGTAAACAGTGTTTCTGCAACTCCTCAGAAAGCGGAAGTAACCGTTGCTTATTCTTATAAGGAGGGTGAAAAGGTAACCGAACAGAAAGAGGTGACATTGCAGCCGGGAACAAACCATATTCTTCTTCCCATAGAGATACGGCAGCCTCATTTATGGATGCCTAATGGTTGGGGGGAACCTGCATTGTATGACTTTGAAGCCGTAATAAAGGTGGATGGTAAAGTGATAGCTTCTCAAAAAGAGCGTATCGGACTCCGTACAATAAAGGTGGTGAAAGAAAAAGACGATCAGGGAGAATCCTTCTATTTTGTAGTCAATGGTGAACCTATGTTTGCCAAAGGCGCGAATTTTATCCCGGATGATGCTTTGCTGCCTAACATTACTGAAGAACGTTACCGCCAGTTGTTCAAGGATGTGAAAGATGCCAATATGAATATGATTCGTGTATGGGGTGGAGGAATTTATGAGGATGATGCTTTTTATCAGGCGGCGGACGAGAATGGAATTTTAGTTTGGCAGGATTTTATTTTTGCCTGCACTACTTATCCGTCCGATCCTGCTTTTATGAAACGGGTAGAGGCCGAGGCGGAATATAATATCAAGCGTTTACGGAACCATGCCAGTCTGGCTATGTGGTGTGGAAATAATGAAATTTATGAAGGTATGCGTTACTGGGGATGGGATAAGAAATACACTGATCCCGGTATTATGGAAGGAATGAAGCAGGGTTATGACAAACTTTTCCGTGAGTTGTTGCCTCGTAAAGTAGCTGAACTTGATCCGGACCGTTTCTATATGCATGGTTCTCCGTACGAGGCCAATTGGGGACGTCCCGAAAGTTGGAAGATTGCAGACAGCCATAATTGGGGTATCTGGTATGGTCAGAAACCGTTTGAAAGTCTGGATACGGAAATTCCGCGTTTTATGAGTGAGTTTGGTTTTCAGGCATTTCCTGAAATGAAGACGATTGCTACTTTTGCCTCACCGGAAGATTATGCATTGGAATCGGAGGTGATGAATGCTCATCAAAAAGCCACTATCGGTAATTTCCTCATCAAGAAGACTATGGGACTGTATTATAAAGTGCCTGAAGATTTCGATCAGTTGGTTTATATGGGTTTGGTTTTGCAGGGGGTAGGAGTGCGCCAGGGTTTGGAAGCCCATCGTCGTAACCGTCCCTATTGTATGGGGACTTTATATTGGCAGCTGAATGACAGCTGGCCGGTCGTTTCCTGGTCGAGCATTGATTATTATGGCAATTGGAAAGCGTTGCATTATCAGGCAAAAAGAGCTTTTGCTCCGGTATTGGTAGATGCTGTCAAGGAAGGGAGGATTTGAATATTTATGTTATGTCGGACAAGCTGGAAGCGGATAAAGAGGTGACTTTATTGTTGCGTGTGATGGATTTTAATGGAAAAGTTCTGACTAAAAAGAGTATCAAGGGTGAGGTTCCGGCCAATGCTTCCACCTTATATTATAAGGAACCTTATGCGGGTATAACAACAAGTCCTCAAAATACTTTTCTTCTAATGACATTAAAAAATAAGAAAGGTGAGGTTTTATCCGAAGAAATTTATTACTTTAACCACGCAAAAGATCAGGAGCTTCCGAAGACTGAGATCCGCTATAAAGTGAAGCCGATGGATGGAAAATATGAAGTGACTCTGTCTGCCAGACAGCTGGCTAGGGATGTGTTCATAGAGATTCCTGTTCAAGGTGCGAGATTTACTGACAACTTCTTTGACTTGTTGCCGGGACAGACAAAGAAAGTGATTATTACTTCAGATAAACTGAAGAAGAATGAAAAGGTTGATATAACTATCAAGCAATTAAGTGATACTAACTAATCAATTAATATCTATTATGAAAACTTTAATGGGCCTTGCAGGGCTGACAATGGCAGGTTTTATGCTTTTATCCTGTAACACAGAAGTAAAAGAAGCAAATTATCAGATAATTCCGTTACCGCAGGAAATTTCGGTAATGGATCAGGCTGCTCCGTTTATTTTGTCAAATGGAACTAAGATAATGTATCCGGAAGGCAATGAAAAAATGCAAAAGAACGCTGAATTTTTGGCAAGTTATATCAAAGATCTTACCGGAAAGTCATTGGCTGTACAAGCCGGTACAGACGGCAAAGGAATAATCCTGCAATTAGGTGGAAATGCTGAAAATCCTGAAGGATACCAGTTAAAGGTAACCAGCGACCAAGTGGTTATTTCAGGACCTACGGAAGCCGGAGTATTTTATGGCATCCAGACGTTGCGTAAATCTATTCCGGTAGCACAAGGAGTGGATATCGCTTTACCGGCGGTTGAAATCAATGACTATCCTCGTTTCTCTTATCGTGGTGCAATGTTGGATGTGTCACGTCATTTTTTCCCGGTAGATTCAGTAAAGCGTTTTATTGATATGCTGGCTTTGCACAACATCAACCGTTTCCACTGGCATTTGTCTGAAGACCAGGGATGGAGAATCGAAATCAAGAGTCGTCCTGAACTGACTGAAATAGGTTCTAAAAGAGCGGAAACGGTTATCGGACATAACTCGGGAAAATATGATGGCAAGCCTTATGGTGGATTCTTCGCACAGGAAGAAGCAAAAGAAATTGTAGCTTATGCTGCCGAACGTCATATTACGGTTATACCGGAAATTGATATGCCGGGACACATGCAGGCTGCTTTGGCTGCATATCCTAACTTGGGCTGTACTGGTGGTCCGTACGAAGTATGGAAAATCTGGGGGGTATCAGAAGATGTGCTTTGCGCAGGAAATGATGAAACCTTGAAATTCATTGAAGATGTATTAGGGGAAATTATTCAGATTTTCCCGTCAGAATATATTCATGTAGGTGGTGACGAATGTCCTAAGGTACGTTGGGCAAAATGTCCAAAGTGCCAGGCTCGTATCAAGCTTTAGGTCTTAAGTCTGACAAGAATCATACTGCCGAGGAAAGATTGCAGAGTTTCATTATCAATCATGCAGAGAAGTTCCTGAACGGACACGGACGTCAGATTATCGGTTGGGATGAAATTCTGGAAGGCGGATTGGCTCCCAATGCCACTGTAATGTCATGGCGTGGTGTTGCCGGAGGTATTGAAGCCGCAAAACAGAAACATGATGTAATTATGACTCCTAATACTTATTTGTATTTCGACTATTACCAAACCAAGGATATTGCTAATGAACCTGAGGCTATTGGTGGATATGTACCCGTTGAAACAGTATATAACTATGAGCCGATGCCGGCTGATCTGACTCCGGAAGAGCAGAAATACATCATTGGCGTACAGGCCAACTTATGGACTGAATACATTCCTACCTACAGTCAGGTAGAATATATGGAATTACCCCGTATGGCTGCTTTGTCTGAAATTCAGTGGACCATGCCGGAAAAGAAAAACTATGAAGGTTTCTTGAAGCGTTTGCCTCAGTTGGTAGATATTTATGATGTTTATAAATATAATTATGCCAAGCATGTCTTTGATGTAAATGCTGTATTTACTCCTAATCCGAAAGATGGTACGCTGGATGTTACTTTGTCTACTATTGATAATAGTCCTATCTATTACACTTTGGATGGAACGGAACCTTCCGCTGCTTCCCAGTTGTATACGGAAACATTGAAATTGAAACAGAATTGTACTTTTAAAGCGATTACTGTACGTCCTGCAGGAAATAGCCGCGTGGTTACAGAGGAAATTGCTTTTAACAAGGCTAGTATGAAACCTGTCACTATGTTGCAACCGGTAAACAAGCAATATGAATTCAAAGGAGCTCCCACTTTGGTGGACGGATTGAAAGGTAACGGTAACTATAAGACGGGCCGTTGGATTGCTTTCTATAAAAATGATATGGAAGCAGTTATTGATATGCAGCAACCGACAGAAATCAGCAGCGCTCTATTTCTACTTGTGTGGAAAAAGGTGACTGGGTGTTTGATGCCCGTGCTTTTTCTGTAGCTGTATCCGAAGACGGAAAGAACTTTAAGGAAATTACTTCAGAAAAATATCCGGCAATGAAGCAGGATGACAAGAATGGAGTGTTCAACCATACGTTGACTTTCGATCCGGTGACTGCCCGTTATGTGAAAGTGACCGCTTTAGCGGAACATAGCATTCCTGCTTGGCACGGTGGCAAAGGAAATCCGGCTTTCTTGTTTGTTGATGAAATTTCATTAATTGATAGTTATATTCAAATAATGACTGTGTGCCAAAAGTGTGATAGAGTACCGTTGGGCGTGAGGTGGAATGCCTCCGTCCATATGCGTAAGGAATGTTGTGTTTGCGTTGGTGCAATCCGTTTCTGGGGCAAGCGGGATGCTGATTTGCTTTTGGCACACTTTTTATTATTTGCTTCACCATGAAAACATGATCAGAAAAATAATATATGGCGTTTATGCGATACTGGGCATGATGACAATGGCTGCTTGTAGCGGTCAATCGGATGCTTCTGAAATATCTCTTGAGAAAATGCATGGGTTCCCTACAGAGAATACCGGTTTTCTTAAGGGAGTTTCTGCATTATATGCGGGAGTGATTGAAGGAAATTTGCTGATAGCCGGAGGTTGTAATTTCCCTGATATACCGGTAGCCGATGGAGGAAAAAAAGCTTATTATCGGGATATATATATCGCCCCTTTGTCAAATGATACGGCTTTTGAGTGGAAGAAAATAGGCCAACTGCCTCAGGCAGCAGCTTATGGAGTCACTATTTCTACTGAAAAAGGGTTAATTTGTGTTGGAGGGACTACGGCAACACACAGCTTGTCTGATGTTTTTCTTTTATCTTTGCAAAAAGACACCTTGAAAAGAGAAACTTTGCCCTCTTTGCCTGTAACTATGGATAATATGGCAGGTGCATTAGTAGGACATTCACTATATATTGTCGGTGGAAATGTAAATGGCATTCCATCCTCGGCCATGTACATGCTTGATCTGTCGGATTTGTCTGGAGGATGGAAAAGAGAAACAGATATTCCGGGTGAACCCAGAGTACAACCTGTTTGCGTGGCACAAGATGGAAAACTTTATGTGTGGGGGGGATTTGCCCCGGCTGTTGAAGGGCATCAGGCTTCTTTGTCGGTAGATGGATATATGTATTCTCCGGAAACGAAAGAATGGTCATCGGTTGCCACCCCGTATGATGCGGAAGGTAATGAGATCTCTTTAGGTGGTGGAATGGGAACCTCTTTTGGCGAGGGTATGATATTGTGTGCCGGAGGAGTTGATAAGGATATATTCTTAAAAGCTCTGCAAGGTATTTATGCGGGAAAAGAATATTTGTCACATCCTGTAGAGTGGTATCGGTTTAATAGAAACCTGCTGCTCTATCATCCGCAGACGGATAAATGGACTACATTAGGCGAATATGAACAAGGTGCGCGTGCCGGAGCTGTAATAGTTTCGCAGGACGGATTTCATTACATTATTAATGGAGAATTGAAACCGGGCATTCGTACTAATGAAATTAATAGAATTAAAGAAAAGAGAAGATGAGAAGATTGATTATATTGGCGGAAGTTGCATTGGGCTTGCTGTTTGCAAGTTGCACGAAAGAAGAGCAACGCACACTTTCTGTTATTCCCGCACCATTAAAGGTGGAATTACAGCAGGAAGTGTTTTCATTGAATTCGGAAACAGGGTTATATATAGATGCGTCTGAGGGGGACAAGAAGATTTTGGAAGATTATCTGGTGGCTTCTTCCATGAATTTGAAACCGGTAATAGCAGAAGAGGGACATAATGTTGTCTTGAAACAAGTGGCGGAACTGCCGGAGGTAAATCTTCCGAGGGATATGTTCTGACGGTAACTCCTGATCAGGTACTTATTCGTGCAACTTCCGGGGCAGGATTGTTCTATGGAGTTCAGACTATGCTGCAAATGGTTGATGAAAAAGGATTGCCGGCAGGAGTCATTACAGATGAACCCCGTTTTGCTTATCGTGGCTTTATGATGGATGTTTCCCGTCATTTCTTCGATAAGGAATTTATAAAAAAGCAGATGGATGCTTTGGCATATTATAAATTGAACCGTCTGCATCTGCATCTTACTGACGCTGCGGGCTGGCGTATTGAAATAAAAAAATATCCCCGTCTGACAGAATTTGCGGCATGGCGTGAGTTTCCTACCTGGAAAGAATGGTGGAATAACGGACGACGGTATGAAGAAGAAGGCAGTAAAGATGCTCACGGAGGTTATTATACTCAAGATGATATCCGCGAACTGGTGGCATACGCTCAGGAACGTTTTATTACTGTTATTCCTGAGATAGAGATGCCTGCGCATTCGGAAGAAGTACTGACTGCTTATCCTGAGTTGTCTTGTACACACGAACCTTACAAACAAGCCGATTTCTGTGTCGGTAATGAAAAGACTTTTGAGTTTCTGGAAAATGTGCTGACAGAGGTAATGGAACTTTTCCCGTCCGAATATATTCATATAGGAGGGGATGAGGCAGGTAAAGCCTCATGGCCCACTTGCAAACTGTGCCAGGCACGTATGAAAAAAGAAGGCTTGAAAGATGTGAACGAGTTACAGAGTTATCTGATTCATCGTATTGAGGTCTTTTTGAATGCCCACGGACGTAAATTATTGGGTTGGGATGAAATATTGGAAGGTGGTTTGGCACCTAATGCCACTGTCATGTCATGGCGTGGCACGGAAGGGGGAATGAAAGCGGTTGATTCCGGCCACATGGCTATTATGAGTCCGGGTGAGTTCTGCTATTTTGATTCTTATCAGGATGCTCCTGATTCCCAGCCGGAAGCAATAGGAGGCTATCTGCCTTTGTCCAAAGTTTATTCATTTAATCCTGTACCCGATACTTTGAGTGCGGATAAAGTCCAGTTGGTGTATGGAGTACAAGCTAATTTATTCACAGAATATATTCCGACTCCGGAACATGCGGAAATGATGATTTATCCTCGTATTCTTGCCTTGGCGGAAGTTGCTTGGAGTGATCCTTCTGTGAAGAACTATGATGATTTCATGCTCGCGCATTGAAAGAGGTAGAGGCATTGAAAGCTGAAGGATACCATCCTTTTGATTTGAAAAATGAGATAGGAAATCGTCCGGGAGCGGATCAGCCCGTACAACATTTGGCAGTAGGTAAGAAAGTGGCTTACGGACCGGATGCCGCTTATTATCCCGGCTATTCGGCCGGTGGTGACAGTGCTTGGTAGATGGTGTGATCGGAGGCTGGACTTATGGTGACAGGCGTTGGCAAGGTTTTATAGACAAGAAAAGAATGGATGTGACCATTGATATGGAAAAAGAAACAGAAATTCATTCTGTTGGAGCAG
>ENA-OQCN01000172-OQCN01000172.1-human-gut-metagenome-genome-assembly--contig:-NODE-172-length-33050-cov-3.737478_pt1 | contig 33050 bp, 40 predicted proteins | sample MGYA00242497_ERZ504576 | MGnify/ENA primary metagenome ERZ504576 (study PRJEB26092, sample SAMD00036296) | human gut metagenome | host: Homo sapiens | study: EMG produced TPA metagenomics assembly of...
CAGCCTTCTGCTGGCGGCCCGAGCGGTTGCTGACGACCTCGAGGTCGGCCAGGATCAGCTCCAAGTCGATGGCATCAATGTCGCGGATGGGGTCAACGCTCTCGGGCTTGTTGACGTCCTCGACCACATGGATGATGTTGTCATCGTCGAAGCAGCGCACAACATGGACGATGGCGTCGCACTCGCGGATGTGGCCCAGAAACTTGTTGCCGAGACCCGCGCCCTGGCTGGCACCCTTGACCAGACCTGCAATGTCAACAAACTCAACGATGGCAGGCGTTTTCTTGTCGGTCTGCCAGATCTCGGCCAGCTTGTCCAGCCGCGGGTCGGGCACGGGCACGATGCCGGAGTTCGGCTCAATCGTGCAGAAGGGGTAGTTGGCCGCCTGCGCGTTCTGGGTGCTGGTCAGCGCATTGAACAGGGTAGACTTGCCCACGTTGGGCAGACCCACGATACCTAATTTCATACTTCTCTATATCTCCTTTATTATCGTTGTTTTTTGTTACCGGATTTGGGGTTTTACCCCCATTTTACCCCCATTTTCGAGGTTTACCCCTTTTTCTCTATATCAGCTGCCTCAAAAAGACGCACGGCGTTCTGCATTGAATCATCAGAAACATGGACGTATTTGTCCATCGTCGTCTTGATACTGGTGTGCCCCAGCAACTGCTGCAAGACCTTGGGCTGCATGCCGCGCTCAATCGCGCGGGTAGCATACGTATGGCGCAGCGCGTGCATCCCAAAGGGAGCAATGCCGGCTTTTTCGCACAGCTTATAGAGGTGGGTGTCATAGGAACTGTTCTTAATCGGTTCACCGGTGCGATAGTTTACAAAGACCAGATCGTGCATGCAGAAGTACATCTGCCTTCCGGTACGGCGGTCCGTGTATTCCAGAATCTGCTGCATGGTGGGCGACTCTTTACGGGTCAAGCGCTCGTCATAGCAGCTCTTCAAAATACGATATGCGGTATCGGTCAAGGGGATAGTGCGGTAGCTTTTCACCGTTTTGGGCGGCCCGGCACGCCAGTACTTGAAGTGATGGCGGTACTCCAAACTTTTATTGACGGTAAGAGTACGCTTCTTCCAGTTGATGGCATCCCAAGTCAAACCAATCAATTCACCCGTGCGCAACCCGGTTTCCAACAGCAGAGCATATTGCCGGTAGTTGTGGGAATCTTTTGCTACGTCGAGGAAACGCTTTTGTTCCTCAACGGAAAGGTAGCGGATATCGTCCACTGCACGGACCGGCTTGTTATAGCGCACGCCATTCATCGGATGTTTGACGATAATATCGTTCATCACAGCAGATTTGAACATGGTACCCATGGCAATGTAAGTCTGGCGGATCGTAGAACCGGCGTAGGTGCTTTCCATGCGGTTCAGAATGATCTGGCAGTGCATCGGCTTTACGTCGCCCATGCACATGGTTCCAATCACCGGCTGAACATTTCTCTTATAGCGTTCTGTGTAGTTGCGGATGCAGTTCGGAGAACGGTTACAGATGATGTTCGTGATCCAGTAGTCAAACCAATTGTCTACGGACATGTCAGAGTTGCAGGTGATGACGCGATGACGCAATTCGTATTTCGTATCGGCAAGCCAATTCTTGGCTTCGGGCAGCGACTTGAAATATTTTTCTCGCCGTTCCCCGTCTTTGGTATAGTATCTTGCGGAATATAACCCGTCCTTTCTTTGGCGTATGCCTTTTCCGCATTCTTTTCGCTTTAGGCTTTTACCCATAGTGGACTCCTTTCCAAAGCGGGAATCCAACGCGATACTGAAATTATAGCACATGAAATCCCTATTTTCAACGGCATTACCTCTCTTAAATAATCAGCTTGCTGCTGATGTAGGCTTCAAATTCCTTGCGCTTGACCAATTTCTTTGACCCTACATACAACACGAAAGGACAGTTGGGCTGTTTGAGCATAGCATCAATTTTGTTGATGCCGATATTGCTGTATTCAGATGCTTCTTTAATGGAAAGCGTCAGCTTCAGATGAATGGGTACACTTTCGGGATCTTGCATAATAAATGCCTCCTATTGCCTTTATAGTGTCAGATTTTCTTCGCGCGCGTGACAGCATCGATTTAAGGAATAAATCTTGCTGTATTCTAATTTTAATAGGAAAAACAACGATGGTATATACAAAAGCTGCGCGGATGTAATGCGGGCACCATGCTTTTATCATGCAAAATCTCACCATCTTGACAGGGCGGACATTCTTGTGCTATACTCCACCTGTAAATGATTTTTGTGCCTTGCGCACACGTTGTTTAAGTTTGTAATTCGTGCCAGCAGCCCTGTCCTGCCCATATCGGGCGGACGCTGCCGGCACTTTTCTTTTTATACGGGGTGAAAACACCCAACCATAGCGAGAATGATCGTGGTTCGCGGTTTGCCGTGAACATCAGGCATTGCCTGCAGTCATTCTCGCTTTTTTATTTTGTTTCAGAGCCGCCAGGCTTTGAGAAATACATTTTATATAGGAAAGGTGGAACACCAAATGAATGAACAGGTAAGACCCAAGGCAATCGCACGGCGCATCACGCGCCCGCGCAAGGCAAGACCCATCCCACGCAATTTGCAGTATCGGCTGTACAATGTGCGCACCCGGCCCAAGCGTCCCTATCTCCGGCGCGAGAGGAGGGGCTGAAGATGCCGGAGCACATACGGCAGGAACCCAAGGTGCTGGTCAGCACCGAAAACCTCACCGAGCAGGAATGGCTGGCATACCGCAGGCGGGGATAGGCGGCAGCGATGTCGCCGCGATCCTCGGCATTTCTCCGTTCCGAACCGCCCGCGATCTGTACGATGACAAGCTGAACATCGCTTTGGCTGTCGATGATGCAGGCAACTGGGTGGCACTGGAAATGGGGCATCTGCTGGAACCACTGGTTGCCCAGATATTCACCAAGAAAACCGGGTTGGAAGTTTTCCAAATCAAGAAGATGTTCCAGCACCCGCAATATCCCTTTATGCTGGCAGATGTGGACTACTTTGTTCGCCTGCCAAACGGAAAAATTGCGCTGCTGGAAATCAAAACGACCAACTACAACGCAAAAGACCACTGGTGGAAGGACGGCGAGGAATGTGTTCCTGTCTACTACGAGACACAGGGGCGGCACTACATGGCCGTCATGGACATGGACGAAATCTTCTATTGCTGTCTCTACGGCAACAATGAGGACGAAGTCATTATCCGCCACCTGTACCGTGACCGGGAATATGAGCAGGAAATGGTCTATCTGGAACGCGAGTTTTGGCACGACCACATCTTGACCCGCATCCCGCCGCCCTACACCGAGGACGCAGTCTGATTCTCGAAAGCCTGCGCCGCCGCTTAGGTGCTGCGGATAAGACGATTCCTGCCATCAGCTGGACAATGACCTGTCTGCTACCATGCTGCGGTATCTCCGCTTACAGGAGCAAAAGCAGCAAGTGGAAACGCAGGCAAAAACGCTGGACACAGAAATGCAGCGGCTGAAAGGTCAGATGGTTGCCAAACTGGACGGCAGCTGCATGGCGATGGGGGAGTACGGCGGTACACAGTACACAATCAGCTACAACCCCGTCAGCCGGACAGGCATCACGAAAGACAACCTCCAAAAGCTGAAGCTGCTGCACCCGGATATTTATGACGAGTACGTCACGGTATCGGAATCGCGGCGGTTCAGCATCAAGGCAAAATCGGCGGACGAAGCCGCCTGACAAAGAAGGGAGCGTGCCTATGCACGACAGTGAACAGGAACACAGCGGCATTACCGGCTGCCGTGTCACCTACGAATCTACGATTTTTTACAACGAAGCAAACAAATTCTCCATCATCGTTGTCAAAACCAATGATCCGCGCATTCCGCTGCAGGCTTGCAGCGACCGCTATTACGGCGACCGTATGCTGCGCTTTACGGCGGTGGGGTACGAACTGCCCCGCACCAAGGCGGTGGAGCTGGAACTGGACGGTGAGTGGGTCGAGAGCAAGTACGGGTATCAGCTGCAGGTCGAGCAGTGGCAGGAAATCGTTCCGCAGACAGCGGACGGTCTGCTGGCATACTTGTTCCGGGCTTATCAAGGGCATCGGTCCCAAGACAGCAGAGGACATTGTTGCCACGTTCGGACCGGACACCCTGAATATCCTTGACAACGAGCCGGAAAAGCTGCTGCAAATCCGCGGCATCACCGAGGGAAAACTCAAGGACATTGAGGAATCCTACGCCGAGAGCCGCGTTCTGCGCAACCTTATGAGCCTTTTGGGGCCGTTCAAGATCACGCCCGCCACAGCACTGAAAATCTATCAGCACTTCGGCCCGGCATGTGTAGATATCCTCAAAAAATGCCCATATGATTTATGCCAGATTTCCGGCTTCGGCTTCAAGCGTGTGGATGGCATCGTCCGCAAGACGGACAATCGTCTGCACAGCACCGAGCGTATCAAAGGCGCAGTGCTCTACACGCTGGAGGATGCCCGCAGCAAATCAGGCACCTATTCTTGCCATCGGAAGATTTAGTAAAGGAAACGCTGCTCCTGCTCAATGCGCCCATTCCCATCCCGGAACAGCGCGTCCGCACCGAGGAAGTGCAGGAAACCTTGCAGCAGATGATTCTGCATGGCGCAGTGGTTGCCTACAAGCAGTACCTGTACAGCCCGCGCGTGTTCGGGCAGGAGACGACACCGCCCGCATGATTGCCGAGCGGCTTGCCAACATCAGCGTAGCCGAGAATATCGAGTCTGCGCTGGAATCGGTGCGCGAAAGTCTGGGCATCACGCTTTCCCAAAAGCAGGAACAGGCAGTGCGCACGGCGTTCCAGCATGGGCTGACGATTATCACCGGCTCGCCCGGTACCGGCAAGACCACCGTGTTAAAGGCCATTATCGAGGTGTTCAAGAACCTGCATCCAAAAGGAAAGTTCGCCCTCATGGCCCCCACGGGCCGTGCCAGCCGCCGCATGGCGGAAAGCACCGGCGTGGATGAAGCCGCACGCTGCACAGCGCACTGGGCCTCGGCACCGGGGAAGAAGTAGGCGATGGCGAGCGCGTTCGCTTTGTGGATGCCGACCTCGTCATTGTGGACGAGTTTTCTATGGTGGATATGTGGCTGGCACAGCAGTTTTTCAAGCGCATCGGTCAGCATACGCGGGTCGTTCTTGTGGGTGACCCGAACCAGCTGCCCAGCGTGGGCGCCGGCAACGTGTTCTACGAGCTGATCCACAGCGGAATGGTGCCTGTCACGGTACTGGATTGGATTTTCCGCCAGTCGAAAGACGGCCTGATTGCCTACAATGCGAAGTTCATCAACGAGGGCAGCACCAAGCTGTACTACGGCAATGACTTTGTGTTCGTGGACAGCCCGACGCAAATCGAGACGGCGCGGCGCATCCAAGACATTTACTGCAAAGAAGCCGCCGAGCGTGGCATCGAGAACGTGCAGATCCTTTCGCCGTTCCGCGAGAAAGGCGAGGCAGCCTCCGAGCAGCTTAACCGTCCATTCGGGAACGGGTCAACCCGTTCCGCTCGGCCGAGGAAGAAGTGAAGATCGGCAGCCGCATTTTTCGCGTCCATGACCGCGTTATGCAGACAAAGAACACCGAGAAAGTGTCCAACGGTGACCTCGGTTTTATTACCGGGATTACCACGAACAGCAAAGGCGAACGGCTTGTGCAGATGGATTTTGGCGGCGACCGCAAGTTGACTTACACGACGGAACAACTGGCGCACGTTGACCTTGCTTATGCCACAACAATCCACAAGGCCATGGGCAGCGAGTTTGAAACGGTCATTATCCCCATCGTCAAGGCACACACAATCATGCTGTATCGTAATTTATTGTATACAGCCGTGACCCGTGCCAAGAAAAAAGTCATCCTTGTGGGACATAAGCCGATTCTGTTTATGGCGGTTCACCGCGCGGATATCAGCAAGCGCAACACCATGCTGGGCGAGCGCATCCACCTGTACTGCAAGGCATACCACACCGAACGAAACGCACTGCCGGAACTGCAACAGGCCGGCTGAATGTAATAATGAAGGGAGAAATCACCCATGAAAGGGAATCAAGAACCTATGCTGTACACTACCAACGCCGCTGTGGCATCCTTAAACCATGTACCCGGCTTTGACCCGCTGAAATTCCTGCGCCGCACAACTTCCCGCAAAACCGGGGAGGACGTGATGCGTCTCGATTTGCGGTACAAAAAGCTGTGGTTCCGGCTGGCTTGCCCCACGGGGCGGCTGAAGCTCAACGCCCTGCGCATAACCGAGAAAATAGCAATTTTTGAAGCCAAGGTCTACCGTGACCGCGAGGATGCCGAACCGCTGAGCAGCTACGTTGCAACTGCACGCTGGACGCAACGCCCGGTGGGCTGTATGTGGAAGCTGCGCAGGAGGAAGCGCTGGACACGGCGCTCTCCAATGCGGGCTTCGGCATCCAGTTTACCGATGTGGGCAGCGAATCCGAGGAATACGGCAGTGAGGTGCCGGTGGGAGCAAAAGCAGAGATTGCCAAGCCTGTGCAGACGAAAGTGGAAGTCGCAGAGCCTGTGCAGAAGCAGCCGGAGTCCGTGAAAGCTACCCCGCAGGAGTCTGCCAAGACTGACCCGCTGGATGCCATCATGGCGGACGATATGCCTGTTCCCGAACAGGTCACGGCAGAAGTCGTAGAAAAGCCTAAGACGGTTGTGCTGGAATCCGTGCAGTCTGCACAGACCCCGCCAGAACCGACGCAGAATGTCATTGTGCTGGAACAGGAACCGCCCGCCGCTGCGTATACCCAAAGCAGCCCGGTGGAGGAGATCCGCCGGCAGATGACCTACGAGCAGGCGCAGAACGTCATCGTAGACGGCGGCACCTGCAAGGGCTGGACGCTGGCACAGGTCGCTGACCGCCGCCCTGCCAGCCTGCGCTGGTATGTGAAAGGCTATCAGGGAGAAAACAACATCCTCCGCGCGGCGGCCGCCATTATATGGGACAGCTTGCAGGAGAAACAGGCGGGATAACCGGAAAGGAGGCCGTTTTGCATGACCTCATCTTCCGATACGTTTCCGTTTGGCATTGCCGATGTAGTAGAACTGCTGGGGCTTACTGTCCGTCGCCGTCTGCCGTCGAGCCTGTACTTAAACTGCCCCTTTTGTGGGGACCAGCGCGGGCGGCTCAACGTCAACACAGACAAAAACGTCTGGCGCTGCAACCGCTGCGGCGCGGCGGGCGGAATGCTGGCACTGTATGCCCGCTATAACTGCACCGGCAATGCCGATGCCTACCGCGAGATTTGTGAAGCGCTGGGGCGATACACACCCCGGCCAAGGGTGAATGACTGCATCGGGGTAAAGCCAGAGCAAAATGTCCGCGCAACCCCGCAGGAGATCCATCAGACCTACTCGCTGCTGCTCTCCATGCTACCGCTGACACCCACGCACAAAGCGCATCTGCTGTCACCGCGGCGCGGGCTGACTGAGGAGCAGATCGCAAGGTTCGGGTTCAAATCGACCCCGCCTGCGTTTCTGTGCCGCAGTTATGCCGAGCGTCTGCAGCGGCAGGGCTGCACCTTGCAGGGTGTGCCGGGCTTCTATACGGACAATGCCGGGCGGTGGACGATCAATTTCGGCAGCCGCACGGCGGGCATCCTGCTCCCGGCTGTCGGTATGGATGGTTTAATCTGTGGTATGCAGATACGGCTGGACACGCCGCTGCGCCGTAGGGATGACCCACCGGGTAAAAGCGGAGCAAAATACATCTGGCTGTCTTCTATCGGCAAGCCGCATGGTGTGACCTCCGGCAGTCCGCTGCATTTTGTGGGCGAACCGTTTGCCAAGACCGTGTATGTGACCGAAGGACTGCTTAAAGCTGATATTGCCCACTGCCTGACAGGGCGTTCGTTTGTCGCTGTGGCAGGGGTGAACAGCTTGAACGGTTTGGAATCCGCACTGCGCTGCATGGCACAGAACGGCACCAAGCTGGTCGTGGAAGCCTACGACATGGACAAGTCAGAGAATGAATATGTGGCAGACGCCGCCGAAAAGGTACAGCAGATCGCCCATACAGCCGGGCTGCAAAGCACAAGCCTTGTCTGGAATACTGCCTACAAGGGCATAGATGACTGGCAGCTTGCTTTGCGGCAGGAAGAAACAAAAGAAAAAGCGGCTTGATGCCGCGCAAAGTTATGGCAGAGAGCTAAATTGACGGCTCTCTGCCTTTTTTAGAAAGGACGGAATGATGGGTATACTCTCTGAAATGGATATGATGAACCGCGATGCCGAGGATGATGCTTTTGAGGTGTCCTCGGACAGTGAAACTGTAGATTCTTTCAGCGAAGAATTTGAGCCGGTTGAACCCCCAAAGCCAGACCCGCAAGCGGAGGACGCGGAAGAAGCCCGCAAAAAGGCTGAATTTGATGCTGCCGAAGCCAAGCGCAAAGCCGAATGGGAAGCAAAACAGGCACAGAAGAAACTGCGGGAGCAGCAGGAGCTGGACCGTCTTGCCGCTATGTCGGATGATGACGTGATGCAGGCATCCATGAACCGCGTTTCGCAGGATACCGAGCGCCTGACCCGCCGCAACATGAAGCTATGCGTCATGGAGGACGTGCAGACCGAGTGTCTGGCTGACCCCGCTTTTGCCCGCCTTGTGATGAACCCCAAGAAAAAGATGCTGAATTGCTTCCACTACATCAACCGCAAGGCGCGGGAGTATCTGGAACAGGAAATGAAGGACAATGACGAAAAGCCTATGGGCGGCGGTTTCGGCGGCGATGTGCCGGACGAACTCTGCTACCAGTGGGCGCGGGAATATTTCCGCGATGCCGAAGCCAAGGAGGATGCCGAACCGGAAGAAAAGTTTGTCCCCAAAACTTACAACGGGAAAATGCCCAAGGCAGGCAAAGTCAAAAAAGATAAGCCCAAGAAAGCAGCGCCCAAACCAGCCCCGAAACCCGCGAACGAAGAACAGCTCACCTTTGGTGACTTCGGCACAGAGGAGGCAGCAGGATGAAACTGGACAAACGAGCCTGCCGCCATGCAGCCAATGTTCCGCTGCACATCAGCCTAAATGCCGGTGTGTTGTACACGGAACGGGTGAAATACCTTGTCACCGCTGCGTCAAACTGCTTGGCGGGCATAGGGTGCTGACAGTTTACTTCTATGACTGTGAACGCCTGAAAACAAATGACCGTATGCCGAAGTGGGTCGTGTTTCAGGGCAAGGATACCTTTGCCACGCTGGAGCGTGATGCCGAGGGGAACGTCAAGTGGCGGGATGCCATGCTGATGAGCCTTGCCGATGAAAGTTTCTATAATTTTAGAGAATCCTGCGTTTTCTATAAAGGGACGGATGGCGCTGCAATCGCGGACTTTATCCATCGCAACGTAAGTGGCATCGCCGTGTTGAAGGAGTTACAGAACTATCAGTATAGCATCCGTAATAAGCAGGCAAAAGCTCGCCGCTGCAAACGTGATGCGGACATAGTCGAGAAAATGAAAAAGGTCCCGGCTGCACCCTCAAACTTGGCACACTGGATTGACCAAAATGTCATGCCGCACTATCTGTTTTATTCGTATGACAGGAACCAGCCAGCAACGCAGGTTTTTTGTACCTATTGCGAGAAGTTTTCTGTGATAAAAAAGCCGAAAACCGGAAAAATCTTTGTCTGCCCGCAATGCAAACAAAAGGCAATCGCCAAAGCGCAGGGAGAAGAGCCGCCTACCATGAGGACAGGGAAACCTGCCAGGTTATTCAAAAAATCAGCGATGAAGAATTGCTGATACGGATCTTCAAGGTACGCTGGGCATATAAGGAAAAAAAGAATACGCCTGCGAAAGAAATTTATGAGAACGCAAGGTTATTTATCCGCGTCGTTGGGAAAGAAGGCACCGACACAGAAGCGTTCTATTATGACAGCGGTTATGATAGCGCAACACACTGGCGGAGAGGAAACCGTCCGAGGTTTTCTCCCTATACAAGCAGTTATGAAGCCGATGATACCGGGGCGGTTTACCTGCCATCACTGAAAAGAGCCTTGCAGGGAACACCGTGGCAGTATTGTGCACTCCGGCAGTTCTATGAACCTACGAAGGAGGCAATGCAGGTCAGTACCTATCTGCGCGTATATCGGCGCTATCCAAAACTCATTGAGCATCTTGTCAAAGTCGGATTCGAGCACATCGTCGCAGACATTGTGTATCGGCACGGTATGGGATCAGAAATTGATGACACGCAAAAACGCACACACCGCATTTTACGGGTCAACAAAGAAGATTTGACCATGCTGCGTGAGTTAAATGCTGGCATCGATACATTGAGAGCATACCAGCAATACACGAAGCTTAATTTGCGCAGTCGGCAGGAACTTTTACAGTGGCAGCTCAAAAATCATGTGCATACGGTTCCAACGCAGTGGTTTGCCTATATGACGGCAAGAAAATTCATGCGCTATATGGACAGCCAGCTGCCAGACTATATGCAGCTGAAGCGGGCTTTCCTCTATCGTTCCCCGATGGAAGAAGCAATCTCGACTTACAGCGACTATCTGCAAATGTGTCAAGAACAGAATTATGATATGAAAAGCAGTCAGGTTTTGTTTCCCAAACACTGCAATGAGGCCCATGACGAGTTGAGCCGATACATTAAGAAGTGTAGGGACGAGCAAACAAAGCGTGCATTTCGTGAAGTATATGAGCATTTGGCAGAAAAGGCTAACCTCACTTCAAAGAAACTGCAAATTGTCTGCCCCAAGCAAACCGATGACCTCATCGCAGAAGGACAGGCTTTGCACCACTGTGTCGGCACCTATATTGAGCGAGTGGCAGCGAAAAAATGTCTGATCGTGTTTGTCCGCCGCGTGGAAGAACCAAAAAAGCCGTATGTGACCGTGGAGGTGCGCAATGGTAAAATCGAGCAAATCCATGGCGACCACAACAGCGACCCTACGGAAGAAGTAAAAAAGTTTGTTGACCTGTGGAGCCGCAAGGTGCTGCCAATGGCTTTGCAGGCCGCGTAAGAAAGGAAGTGCTTGTCTTATGAAGCAACTTGGAAATCTCGCCATCGTCTGCGCCCGGCGCAAGGATGTGACCCTGCGCATAGAGCAGGGGAGAGTAATGGTCTTACTGGACGGCCCCTACGCGCCGACAGCGTTTTCTGCCGACTGGGATGACGATGAAACCATCCTGTCGGTGATCCACGAGTTGAAATTTCGGCCGATGCGCCCCCAAAAGCCAATGAAAACTGAGGAATGGCAGGAAAAAGCCGCTTTCATCGGAAAACTACGGGAACTGACAGACCGCCTGAACCGCTGCGTGCGGCGTATGAAGCCATACGCCGCTGGTAAGTGATGAGGTCTACGACATTCTGTTCAGCGATTTGCAGACGCTGGAAAGTTGGCTGGGGTTGAGAATGAAGAACTCCCCCACCAAGAAAGATAACCACCTGATATGAGAAAGCCTCCAATCTATGCGGTATTGTGCATAGGTTGGAGGCTTTTGTTTGGGAAAAAGAGTATTGCTTTTTCATTTAGGTACTTGCTTTTCTATAGAGTTGATGCTACAATAATGCTGAAATGAAATTCAATGAATTGCAATTCAACGATTTTGGAGGCACGATATGTTTATTGGCCGTGAGAAAGAACTGGCGCTTTTACAGCAAGACTATATTGGAAAAGCAGCAATGGTCTATGGCAAACGTCGAGTTGGCAAGACCACCCTGATTCAGAAAGCACTCAAATCGAGCAGCTATCGGACGGTTTACTTTGAGTGCCTGAAAGGTACAATGCAAGACAACATCAGCGGGTTTGTGCAGGAATTGGTCCGGGCAAAAATCCTACCTGTGCCATTGAATTTTGGTACCTTGCAGGATGTGTTCGCATATCTGAATGCTCTGCCGGAGAAAATCGTTGTCGTCATTGATGAATACCCCTATCTCAAAGCTATGAACGACTCCGCAACTGTCGATTCCATCTTCCAAAACATCATTGATAATCGGCTGGTCAATATTGAACTCATTCTCTCCGGCTCCCACATCGGCATGATGAAAGATGCGTTGCAGGAAAAGAATGCCCTGTATGGCCGTTTTGCTGTAACGATCAAGCTCAACGAGCTGAACTATTTGGAAGCTGCAAAATTCTATCCTGACAAAACTCCCTATGATAAGGCGGCGCACTATGCCGTTTTTGGTGGCTCGCCTTTTGTCAATCAAGCGCTGCAACCTACGGCTACAATTCGGGAAAACATTATCAGCACGATCCTCAACTATGAGTGCTGTCTATCTCTATGCCAGCCAACTGCTGCTCTCGGATTACTCTGTCAAAATCAATGCCGAGCGTATCTTCTCGGTCATTGGAAACGGGAAGAAGCGGTACACAGAAATTGAAGATAAGCTGGATGTAAAAAAGACCGGCAACCTCTCCAAACAAATAAAATCGCTGATCGACCTTGAAATCATCGCGCGCAATAGCCCTATCAACAAGATTGGAGATAATAAGAAGTCCACTTTTGAAATCAACGACAATCTATTGCGGTTTTACTTTACTTTTATCTACAAGAATGCCAGTGCCTTGCAGGTTTTGGGGGCCGAAGCATTCTATGATGAGTATATAGCGCCAGCCCTGACGGATTTTATCTCCCGCCGATTTGAGGTATCTGCCGCGACTATTTCAGCCATCAGGTTCGTTCCGGTAAAATGAAGGGGGTACGCAATATTGGCAGCTATTACTATGACGACCCCGCCCATCGCAAGAATGGTGAGTTTGATGTCGCCCTGGAATTTGCCGATGGATATGAGATTTACGAAGCAAAATATTATGCCCAGCCGATGACCCTTGATGAAATTCATCGTGAGGTCCAACAGGTAGAGGCCATCAAAGAACTCACAGTCAAGCAGATTGGGTTCATAGCTATCAATGGATTTGCGGAGAGGGAAGAACCTTATCTTTATCTGGACGGAAATGATATTTTTGCAAACGAATAAGTACCATATAGTAAATATAGCGCAGAACAATCAATCGAAGGAAACCTGACAGCAAAAACTATAACAAACACATTGGAGAGGCAACCGTTTATGAAAAGCAGAAGAAAACATAGCTTCCAGTTTATGACTATATTATATTTTGTGATAGTATTTTGTATGTGCGTATCACGTTTTAACGTGATTATGACAATTATGGGTGGTCAACTAACGCGGGTGGAAGAAATTAATCTACTGCCGTTCCATAGTGTTAGAGAAAACTTGCAATATGGTCGCAATCCTATTTCATGGGACATGCTTTATAACATGGTAATGTTTGTACCGTTTGGAATAATTTACTGTTATTACCAAAAGCATTTTCGCGTATATAAGGCAGTCGGAATGTCATGCTTGACAACATTCTTTATAGAAAGCGCGCAGTTCATTCTAAAAACCGGTGTCGTAGACATAGATGATTTTATTGTAAACACATTGGGAAGTTTGATGGGAATTATGGTGTATGTTATTCTGCAACATATATCCTTCAAAAATCAAAAGTTTGAAATTCACGAATTGATTGATATAAGTGCGACAATGCTTCCGCCGATGTTTGTTGCCTTCGTTGCGGAAATGTTTCTGGGAGTTGGCTCACTAAAACTGTTGCCAGTTCACGGTGCAGTGTTACTGTGCTATGGAATTTTTGTCTACGCATTTTTAATAAGGGATTTTACCCGCAAAGCAAAAGTTTATTATCTGGTATGTTATGTAGGAATCTTTTGTTTAAGTCGGGTGTTACTGTAGAAACAATAGAAAAATAGAATTTTGACCAAATCATTGAACCGCAAACCAGAAAAATAAAGTACATATGCTGTTTTTAGGGGGCTCGAAATATCCTCAGCAGCAAATTGACGTTTTCCGCAAACTATGGTATCATACTCTTGTAAGTGATTTATGTGTCCTGCAAAGCAATTTGCGCTGACGCACGTTGTTATTTTTGTACTTTGTGCCTGCAATGCCGCTGACCGTCTGGTCTGCGCATTGCGGGCATTTTTTATCCACGGGGGGCACCCCGCATAAAGCGAGAATGACTTTTGTGCTGCTATTGGCAGCGAAGAAAAGTTGTTCTCGCTTTTTTATTTTGGTTTAGCGCCGCCCGGCGTTAAAAATAAAAATTCAAGAAAGGCGAGATCACAATGATGGACGAACTCAAACAGCAATTTTACGAGGTCATGCACAAGTATCAAAAGCCGTTTTCGGAAGAAGGCGTCACAGCAAACCTTACGCAATGGTACGAACAGAAGCAGGGGCTTTTACAGCTTCTGCGTAGGCATCCGCTATGGAATGAAAAAGAACTGGCAATCGTGTTCCGCGTGGAGGAGCGGCGAGAGATCGACCGTGCTACGGTAGATGAAACGCGCGCCGCCATACTGGAACTGGGCCGCAGGGCCTGCACAGATGATACGGTGTACGAAAACTTTGAAACAGCCCTGCGCGCATCAACCGCAGACTATGCCCGGATACCAAACGAATACCGCTTGGACACGATTCGGCAATACGGCGACATCAAGTGCGCACCAGGGCAAAAGGCGAGCCGCATTATCAATCGGCTCTGCCTGAAATTTCATCTCGACCAAATCGAAGAGGAAGCGGAAGCGGGCGAGCCGGACAACCGTTATATGCGTACAGTAAAGCCATACAACGCGCTGTTTGCACGGCTGGCCGATGCTCTGAACCCGGCGCATATCGAGAAAACCGCAGTGCTGTCAATCCACCCCTGCGATTTCCTCGAAATGTCCAACCGTGACAACACTTGGAGTTCCTGCCATTGCTTAGAAGGCGGCGGTTACCGCGGCGGCTGCCAGTCCTATATGGGTGATGCTGTCAGCATGATTTTCTTCACGGTCAGTGACGAGTACACGCAGGACTTCCATACAGCCCCGCGCATCACGCGAGAAATTTTCTGCTATAAGGATAATGTTCTGCTGCAATCCCGATTGTATCCTACAGATTTGGAGGACCAAAAGACATTGTATCGCAGCATCGTCCAGCAGGCAATCGCAACATGCCTTGACAAGCCGAACCTGTGGTCACTTAAGCGTGGAAAAGATACCGAACCTTACTGCGAGTCTGCGGCGGACAGCAACCACTATCCCGACTATAAGTATGGATACGCGGTTGCATCTTTGCTGAAAGGCGAAAACGACTATGGCCAAATGACGATAGCTCCGTAGCCCGCTGCGTCTGCTGCGGTGGAGAACAGAAGAACCATCGTTCCATACGCTGTGCAGAGTGCGGCAATATGTATGTCTGCAAGGGCTGCGGCAAAACGGTGCATGGATATGGGCGCTATATTGATGAGCACTTTTATTGCAATGAGTGCAGCTATGAATGTGCGGTTTGCAAAGAAAAGTTTATCGGTATGCCGCGCATCGGAATTGCTCGTTCCGGTGAGCAGCGTGGGATATGCCTGCCTGCTATGAGCAGGTTGTTGGCGTATGCAGAAACTGTACGATTCATGGAGACTGCCTTTCCATCGGTGCCAATCGCTTCTGCCCGAACCAGATGAGCGGCCTTGCCGCATAAAGGAGGAATCCATGCAAGAATTGACGTTTGAAACCATTCTACGTCTGCCGCAGATGGAATTGAAAAAGAGGTTAAAAGCCGAGCTGAAAAGCAGGGGTTACCCCGTTACCGATAAGCCCGGCTACCTGTATGCCGAGGGAACGATTCCTGTCTTGCTGGTAGCCCACATGGACACGGTTCACCGTCAGCCTGTCGAGCAGATATGCTATTCGGCAGACAGGGCAGTAGCTATGTCACCGCAGGGAATCGGCGGCGATGACCGCTGTGGTGTCTGGATGATTTTGCAGATCCTGCGCACGGCGAACTGTCATGTGCTGTTCTGTGAGGATGAGGAAGTCGGCTGTGTAGGTGCAAAGAAATTCACAAGAGGTCCTTTGCGGCCACAGGTAAACTACATTGTAGAGCTTGACCGCCGGGGCAGTAATGATGCTGTGTTTTACCGCTGCGATAACCCGGAGTTTGAGGACTTCGTTACCTCGTTCGGATTTGAAACAGCAGGTGGTTCGTGTAGTGACATATCTTATATCGCACCGTATCTGGAAACAGCTGCGGTCAATATCAGCTGTGGCTATTATTGCGAGCACCAACGGCATGAGTGCATCCACTTAGCGGAGATGGAGCTTAATGCCGACCGCGTGGCGCAGATGGTCACGCAGCAGACGGAACACTTTGAATATATGGAACAGCAGGACAGCTTCTTCGGCGGGCGAGTTTACCAGTATTCTATGTGGGGGATGGCCTCGGAGCGTGAAACCTACAAGTGGCTTTCACCGCTACCGAAAGAAGCAAAAATCAAGCTGGGAACAGCGGAACTTATCATGTCTCATGCCAAGATTGACCGGCAGGGGAAGGTTCATCGCTATGTTCCCAAATTGAAAGCTGCTGTCCTGACAGAAAACGCCATAGCAGTAATGCCGGACGGTAAGAAAGCGAGATATGATTCCCAAAAGGCCAAGTGCCAGAAAGTGGTGCCCCTGTCAAGGGCGTGGAAATACTGAATACAATATAAATACAGCCCTTCCGCTGATGCAATTTCAGCAGAAGGGGCTGCCATTTTATTTATATGAATTTCCCCGGCGGGTCACAAATTACCGATTCCAGATATTGTTTTCAAGATCGATAAGCCGCTTCTTATACTCGGCCATCCGCTGATCGGCTTTGCCGTCATCATCGGGAAAGCTGACAAGGTAGCCGGTGTCCGTGTCATGGAAGCCGATTTCGCCGGTAAGGCCGCATATATCGGAAACTTTCAGTAAGGTATGGGGGAACTGGGTGGCGAGATCCTAACGCCCGGCTCCGACACCACGCTGGGTGGCGGCGCGCTGCAATGGCCGCTGCCGGTGGCGGGCACGATCACCTCGCCGCAGGGCTACCGCACCGACCCGATCACTGGCGAAACCAGCTACCACAGCGGCACCGACATCGCTGTGCCCGAAGGCACCCCGATCCTGGCGGCTGCCGACGGCACCGTCACTATCGCCAACGCCCTCGACAGTTGGGGCGGCAGTTATGGCTACCACGTCAAGCTCGACCACGGCGGTGGATTGACGACACTGTACGCGCACTGCTCGAGCATCTGCGTCACCGCAGGCCAGCAGGTCAAAGCCGGGCAGGTCATTGCCTACGTCGGCCACACCGGCCGCGCGACGGGGCCGCATCTGCATTTTGAGGTTCATTCGTCTTGATGTCCGGCGCTTCATTCATTATGTGCAACTCGGTTCATTTTATCAGATTTGCACACGGATACTGGATAAGCTTTGTGTTGTCCCCGTTTTCAGCATAAATCTGAGCAATGACGTTTCCTGTTTCGTTTGCAAAAAGACGGTAGTTTGTTTCCGTGCCCATATCCAATCGGACGGATTGCCATGTGGCTGTTTTTAGGTTATACAAAACAAGATGAGCAAAATCCTTTTTCAAATATGCCTGCTGCTCGGGAAATGTGCTAAACAGAAGCCATTCCTCGGCAATCGGATGTGGGGTCAACAAATAACAGGGGGTGCACTGTGGAATGGGTAGCCGCGAAAATTCTGTGTCTTCCTTTTGTAAAACGGTAAAATAGGGTGCACTCCCGCAATTGTACCACTTTATAAAAAAGGTTTGATCTTGAATATAGAGTTGGTCCGCCGTATATTGCGCGTCTTCATATTCCGGCAATGCTAGATTCTTCCTCCACAAAACCGACCCGTTTATTGAATTGCACTGCAACCAATTGCTTCCGTCCATTTCTTTCATTAAATAGTATAAATAGGTTCCATCTGAGGCAATGGCGGTAATTTGTGGAGGCCTTTCTAACGATAGATTGGCGGTGTTAAAAATTTCAAGTAGCCTCTCTGTGGATCTGTTCCACAGCAGGACCATTTGCAATTGTGAATCGGCTGTTACCAGAAATGCTGCTGTGTCCTGATCAACTTTAGCAAATCCAACCAATGACGTTGCCGCAGCGGCATCTCTTAAAAGCGTTTCCGTTGTACCTGTGACAAGATCTGTCATAATAATGCTCACGGTTCCATTACGGAAAGGGAACGAATACAATGTTTGGCAATCAAACAAAAACGGATCCACAGAGGAAATGGGAGAGGTATTCGTTCTTCTGATGAGCCTTGTGTCGCCGCTTTTGTAATCGGCTGTGACCAAAAGCTCTTCAAACTCTTCCTCTTGGGCCGCATTTGAAAGTGTACGCGCATTTTGTATCCAATAACAAGAAATAATGTTATTGTCCAAGAAGCCGATCACCTTTAAGTCTGTTCTGCCTATTGTATCAATCTGACTGTACATATCTACAGCTTGCGATGTAATAATTTCGCCGTGGATCGTCACCAATCGATCAGAAGTATGCCAAACTCGCCAGAAAAAACAAATTGTGACACCTAAAACAATGACTATAGATAGAACAAAATATAATTTTTTTGATTGCACTGTACCCGTCCCTTTATGGAATAACCTATCATGGTTCATAGTAGAGTTCCTTTTTGACGCGCTACATTTCAAGCCGCAAAATAGTCACAGGTGGAATATACGACCGAAGAATTGATGTAATATTTGCCCGAGGAATAAGAACTAGAAGACTGTTGATTTGTTACATCAGGATCAGTTACCTGGATTGTTGCATTAGAAAGGTTATATCCGCTAACGCTCATAAAATGGCCGGAACTAATATTAATTGGCCATTTGCTCGTGTCATTATAGCTGGTCCGCTTTGTTCCTTGAATGGCACCTGTATGTAAGATTGGAGGGTTATTGTTGCTAATTACGCTGGCCATCATATTCAGCATTTGTTGGGAAGATGTATATGCACCATTTTTCCACAAAGCCATATAAACAACCCCTGTAGGGTCACCGCCTTCTCCATACAAGCTAGTATTAATATAGTAAAACATCTTCGAAATCTCAAAGATGCCATTGGTTGGACTGTAACAATAGGTGGCCGGTTTACTAGCATCACTCATTTCCGACATAATTGTGGACAAATTTTTCACAAGACCATAATGAGCCAGTGTTTGTCGCACTGTAGAGGGACCACAGCTAACACCATTAGGTTGGCGCGTATGTGGGACATAAATTGTCATACTATTACTTGCCCGGGTTAAGGCAGACGGTCCAGAATCGCGAACACTCATTAAATAATCACACTTTTTCTTGGCGGCCTCTTTGTAAGCGTTTGAATAAGTTGGATTATCCAATATTTCCTGTAAGGTATCCTGTAAGGTAGGCGGGTTACTATTTTCAGCGTAGGGTTCTGCTGCAAATGCACAAACCGTAAAAGTACAACTGAACATTAATGCGAGTAATAGTGAAAAGAAGTTTTTCATAAATAACCTTCTTTCTTGTTCGTGTTGCGTCAGTTATTGTATCTTTGCATATGGGTGTTCTATCCATAGAGGCGGGGTTACTTCTTGGTTTCATTAGGATCTCTTGTTAGAGCTTCCGGCCGCTTGGGCTGATAGTTCCAGCCATAGCAGTCCACAGCGCCGCTGCGTTCCCGTTCCACCATCTTGTGCAGTGCCGAAGCCAGCGCTTCGGTGAATCGGTTGTCATTCTTGTTCATGGGTAAAACCTCCATTCTGTATTTTTCCTGCAATCAGCATACTGGCCGCCAGGGTAACGGCCGCCGCTGCAGTTTTACTAAGCCAAACTCCCCAAGGAGGAGTGGAAGCACGCTGAAAGCTACTGCCAATACGAGCAGCTCCCACATCATCCGCTTCCGATTTCGATCGAGTTCTGCTGGCGTCATGGCAATGTGGGGGTCATTGCAAGGACCTGCCAGGCCAATCACAAGACAGGCGATCATTCCCACCAGTGAATGCCCCACCACCGGCCATCCGGCTGTAATCTGCGGGTATAAGAACAGACCGCACAGAACGATCAGCGAAGAATTTATCAGGCACCGTATAGCCGAGCCCGCATGGTGACCGCCGACGCGGTGCCGCAGGCTGGTAAAGACAACAAAGAACAGAACGGTGGAATATACATCCGAGACCAGGAGACCGATCAAAAACAAAATCGGATAAAAGACTGCCGCCAGCAACCGGCGTTGTAATCCGTACACAGCCCACTCGTAGTCCTGCGCCGGGATCAGTTTTTTGGCCACAAAAAGGATGCTATTTTCTGAGCCGGATGGAGCATAACGCTTCACCTCTTTGGCTTAAAAATAGCATCCTGTTTGCGAGTTGGCAAGGAATATGTCCCGAAACGTTCAAAATATGTCCCGAAATGACATGCGTAGAAAAATCAAAGGGATTTTTGTGTAATTTGATCGTGCTCCGGCGCAGGCGAAATAGTCTGATGAAACAGTACCGTGGAGAACTGGAACCAGCCGTCCTGGCACAGAATGGCCGGACAGGCGCCATGATCTGCCAAAATGGAGACGATGTTTTGCAGTCCATATCCATGCGCAAGTGGATCGGCCTTGGTCGTTACAGGCAACCCATTTTCCATTACGGGCGCTTTGTCAATGGTATTCATCACGGAAAGAATGGTTTTCTCCTCCGAACACTGAATCTTGACGCGAATCAATCGTGTTCCCTTCTGCGTCTTGCACGCCTCGATTGCGTTATCCAGCAGGTTGGAAAGTACCACTACCGTCTCTTTGTTGGAAAGCGGGAACTCGGCAAGATCGTTGATGGCAAAATCCACTTGAATCCCCAGTTCACAGGCCTGCGCATACTTTTGGTTCAAAATGGCGTCCACCACCGGGTTGTTGGAATGGACAGCCAACGCATCCAATTGACCTGTCTCGGAGATTTCCGCCAGGTACTGCCTGGCGGCCGCCAAATTTTCCTCCTGCAGCAAACCGCCGAGAACCGAGAGATGGTGTTTGAAATCGTGGGTCTGCTTACGTTGGGCGGTTTGGGCCTCCAGCAAAACCTGCGTTTTTTCCAATTGAGTTTCGAACTGGTGTTGGAGTGCCACGTTTTGCTTTCGCTCCTCGCTTCCTGCTCAATGTGGTGCAGCAGGCCCATCAAAACAGCGTTGGCGGCCACTAATCCCAGTGCGTTTACGATGGCCCAGTGACTGACGCTGTGGTCTTTGGCCGTTACCTGGAAAAGAAATGTTATGGTTCCTAGTGACACCAGCGGAAAAACCAGCATAGCCAAAAAGCCGGATACTGAAATTTTCTCAATTTTTGTCCATGACTGCGCAAATCGCCAAATGGCAAAAGAAACCACAAAGATAACAATATAAGAGAACAATGCACAAATCATATAAAGCTGCGGGTCAGCAAATATCTGCTCTCGCGGCATCCCCACCCAGTTGCAGAACAGAAAGATGGCTGCCGTATCCAGGGCCAGCATAATGACATAGCTGAAAACTGCACACAAGCATTGCGTCAGAATCTTGCCCTCATAGCAAGCATGGCAAAAGACGGTGAACACCATGACTAGCAGAATCGCCTTGATCGGGAATTCCCTGATAACGGGCACCACGGTGATGAGATAGCCTGCGGCCAATGTTCCCAGGAATGCCAACACCAACTGCCGCTTTGCGCAGGTCCGTCGGAACAACGCGGTACACAACAGCAGGCAGGAAATATGTCCAATCAAATCCACGGTCAGTAAGGATATTTGTTCGATCATAAAGCGCCCACCCATAAGTTGTATGGCTGCATAATTTCGTTGCTGTTCTGTTTGCTGACCGGGAGGTCCGTGCCATCGGTCAAAGTCAGATGGGTTCGGTTGAGAAAGCAGATATGCCGCATGTTGACCAGGATCGTCCGGTACGTTCGCAAAAAGCCCTGAGTGCCGAGCCGTGCTTCCACATCACCGAGCGATTCATTGCAATCATACGAAGCTCGGTTGTTGTTTTGAAGGTGGTACGTTACCTTGCGCTTCTGTCCCTCGACATAGAGAATGTCCTCAAACTTGACCATCACATTGCCTGCGTCGGTGACAATGGCATACCGCAGGTGTTTTTCCCGCACCTTCTTGACGGCCTCGCTCATCACCCGGTCAAAAGCCTGCTCCAGGTGGTTTTTGAGCAGATACCGAATCGCGTCCACCTCATAACCGAACGGAGCATACTCCACATACTCCGAGACAAAGATCAGCACGATTTGTGGATTGGTAGCTCGCAGCTGCGAGGCGACTTCAATGCCGTTCGTGCTATGCAGATCGACGTCCAATAACGCGATGTCATACGGTGAGGTGATGCTTTTCAGCAGCTTTTCGCCCGATTGATAAAGATCGAGTCTGTATTTGACATTAATCTTTTTCAAGTAACCCCTTGTCAATGTCTCAATTTTTTGAAGCCACAACTGGCTGTCATCACATATGGCAATTCTGAGCATACGATGATTTCCCCCTGGCTGGAATGCCAAACAGCACCGCAAACAGCGCTGCCGCGCTGTGCCGGACAAGCGAGGTGCTGTTTTTCCATTTTACCTTGTGTCAGCTCGGTTTGTAAAGTCGTTTGTGCGGTATTATGAGTTAGTATTATGGGTCATTCTGAGAATTCTGCAAAAGGAGCTGCCTGGCCCGATGAATGCGGGTTTTGACGGCCGCGGCGCTGCTATTTGTTATGTGCGCAATCTCCTTGATGGAATACCCCTGCACACGCAAAATCAAGGCGGTGCGGTAAACGGGTGGCATCTCATCGAGGCTTTTCAACGTTGTTTCCAACCGCATTTTGGTTAATACGACATCCGCAGCATCTTCATGTAGGGATGCTGGTTCCACATCCACCGCGTCATAAGATAACGCACTTCGGCGATCCCACTTGCGCATGAAGTCGATGGTGCGATTCCGTGTGACCATGCGCAGGTAATAGGCGAGCTGTTTGGCGTTGTCCGTGCGGATGGAATCGATCTTCTCGATCAGCTCGAGGCAGGTCTCGTGCAGCGCATCCTCGGCAAGTTTATCATCATGGGTGATGGCGCGCGCCACCTGGTACATCATCCCGTAGTAGGTGGTGTAAATTTCGGTGAATTTATCCTTCTGCTCCTCAGTGTCGAGAATGGCGACATAAAAGGCAAGCATATCCACATCCTCCATACAAGAGATATAAATGCGTATACTATATATTCGTACGTATGCTTTGGGGATGTGGTTTCATATTTCGACTACAGCCAGGAAGGTTTGGCAGGGCCATCCCGGCTGTATTTTAGAGGTTCCCGTGTTTGGATTGTGGAAGGTTTAAGGGAGCGGGCGGACGCTGGGGTCAGCAGCGCTTTTCAAAGTCGGTTGAAACGGTTTCGGTTACACCGTTTCGGGTGACTTTGGCGGTGGTGTTTAGTTTGTACGTTGTCCCGGATTTAATGGCATAATAACCGACAAACTCATGGCGAGGACCGTTGTAAGTCTCACTGACCTGAGATACCTGCGTATAGTTTCCGAAAAAGCCCTTTTCATATAGTGTAAGCGTACATTCTATTTTTGTTGTACCCTCCAAAGCAATAATAGCACTTGTATAGCTTCCATCATACGCCGACATACTAGGGCTGATGGATGCTACATTCCGCCAACGGGGCTCCGCAGCAAGAGCCGTTGTGCTGACAATACCAAGCAGAAGAGTTATAGCAAGCAGACTGCGCAAAAACTTTTTCATGATATGTACACCTCTTTTGTATGGAAACCTCATACCTTCTATTCGTATGAAAATGAAAAAGGTTACACCCATAAATAACATTTTTGAAATTTATCTTGCTGTCATCCATTTGATGAACTATCCAACTTTATCCCTTCAGCGACACTGATTATCTCGGATAAGTCACAACTGGAACTCACTTGATAGGTTAAGCCATCATTCTGCCATACTAATACATTACTCCCGTCTATAGTGGAACCCAAAACAGCGTCGATTCCATCAAAAGAAATCTGATAATAATGGGTATATTCGTCATCAACAAAAGTTGATTGTTTATCTTGTATGGGCAATATCCGTACTGTTAACCATTCGCCGTTTTCTGATTGATACTCATTCCAAAAACTGGTGTTTGATGTTCTATTAGAAGGCGTCTCTGTAAACCCTTCCGGCAAATAGGTCAATTCAACATTTTGGAGCAGAATCACTGCATTTGGATCATCTTCCTTGGAATAGAGGATCTCCACAAACTGATCCCGCCAATTCAGCACGGTGGATACCACCGCCTCCTGCACAGCCTGCACAGGCATCAGTATGCAAGCAAACGCCGTCACGACCGTCGTGGCCACCACGAACAGCCGCTTTGTAGCGCGCCAGGCACCTTTACGTTCCTGTTTCCGTTTGGCCTGCTTGAGCAGCCTGTCCATCTTCTTCTGAAATTCTTCCGAAGGATGGAAGGCCGCGTTCATCTCTTCCAGACTCGGCATGGCGGATAGCTCCCGATCTTCAGCCTCAGCCACTACAAGTGCAATCAAGGCATCTGGCGAGATACGGATTTCACGGTTTTCCTGCTGATTCATCTTGTGCCTCCATTTCTTTCAGAATCATCTGCCTTGCCCGGTGAAGCCGTACTTTTGCATTCTGCGGCGTGATTTCCAAAATTTCGGCAATTTCCTGGATGGAGTATCCCATCATGCGCAAATCCAAAGGGTCTCTGTACTTGTCATCCATCTGTTTCACAAAAGCAACCAGCTCCTAAAAAGCGATTGCGTTCAGCGCAACGTCCTCGGGGCCATTCTCGGTTGTGGGATGATTCGCAAGCTCATCATCGCTCGTTGGCTTCATCTTGTTCAGTTTGCGCACGGCGTCCACCGCTTTGCTGTGTGTTAACAGTACAAGAAAACGTTTGAGCTTCTTTGCGTCATCGATTTCCACTTCATCTATTATCCGTATCAGACGCAAAAAGGTTTCATGTACGGCGTCCTCCGCCAAATAGTGTTCTCCCACCACACCGATGGCTACATGGTACATCATCCCTGCATAGTTTTCATAAATATAGGCGATTTTATCTTTCTGTTCCGCTGTTTCCAGCATCGCCATATACATCCAAAGCATATAAGTTGCTCCTGTTTTATGTGTCGCTTTCCCCGCCGATGTCCTGCTGCAAGAACCAAGTGACATAATTGGCAATGAACTGCTTTTGCTTGAGCGAACAGTGATCCAGTTGATACATCAGCTCCTCCGAAAAGAATTTTCTTTGGGGTAACTGCGTGGCTGGCAGCAGGGTGTAAATTGAACAGTCCAATGCATCGGCGATTCTGTACAGATATTCGATTGATACCTTGTTTTTTGCCCGTTCCAAACGACTGATATATTGCATGGTTGTACTTAAATTTTCTGCGAACTCTTCTCGCGTCAGGCCGTGGGCTTTTCGCTGTTGCCGGATGCGTTTGCCGATTTCAAGATAGATATTTTCCAAACTTCTCACCTCAAAATAAGCGTAGCAGGTGCCGTTGCGAAAATTGAGCGCTACTTTTGGTTAGTATTAGTCAATATATGAAAATCATACTGCATAGCACTGATTTCAAGCGTTTTGTTCATGGCGGACTCCTGTGTTTTTACTTACTTTGCCCATTATAGCGCACCCGCCGGGGAAATGCAAACAAATAAATAATGCGTATTATTGCGTATAAGAAAAAATAATGCGTAAATTTGTTGGGAAATGACGTATTCAAAACGTATAAGGTAAATATAAGCATCGAAGGGAGTTGATGTTATGCTTATTGCTATCGACCACGGCAACAAACAGGTCAAAACCGTTCACGGGAACGCCATCGTTTCCGGTGTACAGAAAAGTAAAACCAGACCTTACGGCAGGGATGTACTGAAATACGGCGGCAGTTACTATACGCTGTCAGCGCAGCGTATCCCGTACCAGAAGGACAAAACCACAGACGAGCGCTTCTTCATTCTGTCGCTGTTTGCCATCGCGGAGGAAATCGAAGCACAGGGAGCTTATACCTCCGGGCTGATGCCCATTGACCTTGCCATCGGCCTGCCGCCCGCACATTTCGGCGCGCAGAATAAAGCGTTCGTGCGCTACTTCAAGCGCAAGGAACCCATCTACTTCTCCTACCGTGACAAGCTGTACAGCATCCTGATCCGCGATGTGCAGTGCTATCCGCAGGCGTTTGCAGCGGCGGCCATGATGTTGGGCGAGCTGGCAACGGTGCCGCGTGCGCTGATTCTGGACGTGGGCGGCTTCACGGCGGACTATCTGCTGCTGAAGAACGGCCGCGCCGACCTGTCTACCTGTGACTCGCTGGAGAATGGTGTGATTCTGCTGTACAACCGCATCCGTTCTAAAGCCAGCTCCGATTTGGACATTCTGCTGGAGGAAACCGATGTGGATGCCATTCTCTTGCAGGGGCAGGGGAGCAGTTATGGGGAAGAAGTCGCCGCGCTGGTAGAATATCAGACGCAGGAGTTTGTCAATGATATGCTGGGTGCATTGCGCGAGCGTCAGCTTGACCTGCGCACGGGACGAGTGATTTTCGTAGGCGGCGGTGCCTGCCTGCTGCGGCGGCAAATCGAAACATCCGGAAAGGTGGCACACCCCGTCTTTGTGGAGGACGTGAATGCCAATGCCAAGGGCTTTGAGTATCTTTACCGCTGCACAGTGACAGGGGCGTGATGAACAATGAAGCTGAAAAAGGACCGGGGACGCTTTACGGTTCGCTTTGATATGGAAAATCCAGACCATGTGCGGGCTGTAGAATGCTTGGAACGGCAGCGTGACAGGGGCAAGGCACAGTATCTTGCCGATGCAATTCTATGCTATGAAAAGGCAGCAACGAAGTCTTTTCAGCAGACGGACCGCGCCTTGATTGAGCAAATCGTGCAGGAATACTTAGAAAAGCAGAACTGTGGGCATACCCCAGATTTGCAGAAAAAGGAGCCGTCTATATCCTCGCCGCCAATAGATTTAATAGCCAGTGCTTTGGCTGATTTTAGAGGCTGACACATATAGTGAGTATAATAAGCAGCAATCCCCAAGGCAGCACCTTGGGGATTGCTGTTATTTAGTGCCTATTTACCGATTCAGAAAGATCCTCGCTGCACTAGGGTCTGGAATCTCCCAGTTGACGTACAGATCATTCAACGGGCAGGCGTGGGGGTCGCGGATATGCTCGTCGATCCAGCCTTTGTATAGTTCACAGAAGTTGGCTTTCGTGAGGATGGCACGGCACTCGGACTTGTCCACGGTGGTGCTGAACAGGTACTCCACATCATGCACCGGCACGATTACCGGCGCACCGGTCGTATCAAAGACGCAGAGAAGATTCTTGCAGCTGCGGCTCACGGCGCGCTGGCAGTCGCCGCACTCAATGTAGATGGTGTTGCGCCAATCGCGGCCTGTGGTGCGCAGGAACTTACAGAGGTGCGAATTGGTAGAAGTAAAACAGGAAACGGACAAAATATCACTCCATTCTTAAATTGTGCGCAGTGTAACAACTTGGCACAGTTTTTATAAAATGCTGCCGGTCTGCGGGAAAGTTTTCATAAGCGGCACGGGCGTATCGGTGCGCTCATCGTACATGGCAAGGTACCCCTCGGAAGATTTCTGCCAGCCGCCGTCCTGCCAGATGAATACAACAAGGGCATCGTTCATCTGCATGACTTTGAACGTGATACTCTCGGCAACCAGATAGCCGTCGGGGCCAGTTCTTCCACCATCGTGTAGACGTGTTCGCTGGTGTCATCGGACAAAAGCAGCAGGTTCTTGTGCGGGTCTTGGCGGCGGAGCGCTCCGGCAGTACACGGATGGCATGGTCGCCGTCAGTAGTCGTCCAGCGGTCAATGGTTGTGTCATAGGCATCGCGGATTGTCAGGCGGGCATCGGATAGCTTTGCATTGGTGGCAATATCCCGTTTGGTGAGAATCAGAGAATGTGCTGGGGCATCGTACATCGTAACTTTCTGAATTTCCCCGGTCTCCTGCACGGTGAAGTGTACTTCCTCGCTGAGCAGATACCCGGCCGGGGCAGCAGTCTCGGTCAGCGTATACTCACCGGGCTTCAAGCGCTCAATGCGGTGTGGCTGGCCGTTGGTTTCCCACTCGGCAATGGTGCTGCCGCTGGCATCGGTGATTTTCAGCTTCGCACCGGGTAGCTCGCGGCCATCCGTCATGTCTGCTTTGGAGATTTCGACCTTAGTAAAGTCGTCTTTCATCTCTACGCGCTGAATATCCCCGGTGGGGCCAACCTCAAAGGTGACGCTCTCGGCGCGGACATAGCCCTGCTCGGTGGGAGCCATCGTCTCGGTCAGGGTGTAAGTGCCATCGGGATGCGCTCCATATAATGGGGCGTGCCATCCGTGACCCATTCAGCAATCGTCTTGCCATCTGCGTCCGTGATTTTCAGCTTTGCACCGCTGATTTCCTTGCCGGTGGCAATGTCGGTCTTGGAAATTCGCACCTTCGTGTAGTCATCCTGCATGAAAACGTGCGGAACCTTGCCGTCATCCTCAACCGTGAACTGAATGGCGTTGGCGGGTACATACCGGAGCCATCCGGCACAAGGGTTTCCTCCAGCGTATAAGTTTCGCCCGCAACCAGCATGGCCTCCATGTAGTGCGGTGTGTCCTCGGACACCCATTCGTCCACAACATTGCCATCTTTATCCAGCACACGCAGCGTTGCACCGGGGATTTCCTCGTGGGTTGTAATATCGGCTTTGCTGATTTTCACGCGGGTGGGCGCATCCAGCATCGTCACTGTCTGGCTGAACCCATCAGAATCTTTCAGCAGAATCCAGCTTGCAGAGTAGGTGATTTCGGCATCGGCGGGCTTGTCGGCAACCTGCTTCTCGGCAAAGAATGCAGGAGCGACGCGCCGGTCAAGTAAACCTTATCAAACGTCAAACCGTTGAAATCGCTTTCCCGCAGGCATTTAGAAATGGCGCGTCGTTGGTAACATCGGTGAAATTCACCACCAGCGTACTGTTCACGCAGTACCAGTTGGCAATGACAACGCGTCCGCATCGGGATTCTTGCCCAGAAGCTTATCCCAGAAAGCGCGCAGCTTGGCGGAATCGTAGCCACGGTGTCATCGGAGAACGCGGTGGGGGAGATAATGCTGCCGGACTGGTATGCGGCATCTTCGGATTCATGCAGTACCCAGACTGCCGCTTCCTGCAAGTAGCCATTGTCTCCTGCGGCCTGCTCCAAGCGGAACTGAATTGAGCGGGCGGTGGTATAGCCGTCTGCCGGGCGAGTTTCGGTCAAGGTATAGATTTTGGTGGTATCGCGGTTCCCGGCAAAGTCGTGGGAAAGATGCAGCCCGCGAATCACATGGGCCGTGTCGCCGCTCTCCCAGCTATCCACCACATTGCCGTTCCAGTCGGTCACGGTCAAGGTGGCACCGGGCAAGGCAAAGGTGTCATCGGAACCGGAGATAAAGGCGCGCTTATCAATCTCCACCGTGGTCTGCTTGTCGGAGTGAAGGCAGTCAACGACCTGCCACGCGATAAACTGGTTTTCGTAGGTGAATTCCACAGGAATCACGCTTTGCTCGATCAAGTAACCGTCCGGCACGCTGACCTCACGCAGATAGTAGCGGCCACTGTTTGTCGTCCAGTTGTGGGCATCGCTGCTGCCGTAATGTTCGCCGCGCAGGGGAACATCCACGTCAAAATAGGCAAGACCGTTTTCATCGGTGGTGGCTGTGCCTAGCAGCGTATCGGCGGCGGCCAGAAGCTCGCCGGAGATACTGTAAATGTCGTTTGCGGTATATAGCTCATAGACGGCACCTTCGACCATCTTGCATCAGCCGGGATATCGGCGCGGTTGCTGCCGCCGTTCAAAAGGGTGGCGCGGATCTTGCAGCCGTCTGCATAGGGCGCTTCATCGGTCAAGTCGCAGGTGTCGCGGTCCAGTTTATACAGCCCAACACCGACTTTGCCCTCCTCTACGACCGGCAGCACACGTGCATTTTCAAAGACAAGAATCTGCTTCTCAATCTGCTCGGCGCTGGCGTTGCCTACATTTATAATAGAGTAGTCATACACTACATCGCCGTCCTGCGTGTGGTCGATGATGGTTTTGGCAAGAACCAAGTCGTTGTACTGGTTATCCCAGTCCAACACCACGGTGTACGTGTGTTCGGTGTGGACAAAGCCGTAGGGCGCTTGCACCTCGGAAACCGTATAGGTACCCAGCGGCAGCGTGATGGTGACCTCGCCCTTCGTGCCATCGTGGGATACTTTCAAGAAATCATAAGTAGCAGGTGTCCGCGTGGGGCTGAACCGGACTTCGTCCACCTGCCCATCTTCGGCAGTGGTAACGGTGGCAACAAGGGCGCCGTCTGCGTACCAGAGCGTGCTTGATTGTCCGGCGTGGGAATATCGCCCTGCGCGTGGATCTCATAGGTGGCATTGGCAAGGTTATCCGACTCGTACACGAACTGCCCGTTCTCATACCCGGTCAGCACATTGCCGATTTTGCGGATTTTGATTTGCCCCAATGTCTCGTGGTTATAGTAGTTTTCGGTGATGACGTAGTCGTCCATGCCGTCGGCGCTGCCGCCGCTGACCTGATACACACGGTCCGAGGTCAGCTCAAACACGACATTGTACTGGCGGTCGTTGAAATACCCGCGTGGACCTTCGATCTCGACGATGCGGTACCTGCCCAGCGGCAGTTTTTCCGGGGTCTTCATTTCGCCGTTGGAATCGGTATAGAAAGTGCTGGTCTTTGCCCAGGCATTGCCGGATTTCGGGTCGTTCATCTCCACAAGGGTTTCACGGCCGTCCTCGGCAATGTAGTAAATGTTGAACGCAGTGTCGGCAATTTTGACAGGCTTGCCCGTCTCAATGTCGATTTTGACAAGCTGCAAGTAGCCCTCCAACTCTTCATCCAGAATGTTGTAGGTTATGTAGCTGCCGCTGGGCGTTGTGATGCTGCCGGCAGGCACAGTAAAGCTGCTCTGCGGGCTGGATGCATTGACATTGATAAGGAACGGTTCAGCCTGAAAAACATCCTTCGGTACGGTGGTTTCCACGACGATGTACTGGCCGTAAGGAAGCCCCTGCACACGCAGGATGCCTTCCTCGTTCGTGAAGATCTCGGATAAGCGATATTCTTGCGCATTGTTGGTCGGCACCCAGCCAAGACCCTGCCCGTTGGCAAAATCGCCGTCTGCGGTCAAGGTTGCGTTATAGCGGGTGACGACGGCGGTGTCACTCTCGTACATCGTTGCAACAGCCTGTTCTTCGTCAGAAAAATCAAATTTCAGCGTGTCCTGATCGTAGCTGGATTTACGGTAGACATCCAGAATGCTGGCGGTATCGTAACTGCCATCGGCGTTTTGGGCAAACTGGTCTGCCTTGCTCAGCAGCGATACACGGTACACTTTGAACCCGGCACCGCCCAGCTTAATGGCAGGGGAGGGCTGACCGGTGGTGGACACCAGCTTTTGCAGACTGAACCCGGATTTCAGTACTTCGTCCTGCGTCTGATCTTCAGCGCGGACAACGTAAGTGGATTCATCTGCATAAGTAAGGGATTGATAGTGGTTGACTTCATCACAGAGATAGCCTTTCGCAAAGGACAGGTAGTAGCCGTCATAGGTCTTGCTGCCGTCTAAGGCGCGACTCTCGGCAACAGCAGAATATTGGTTGCGGTAGACATAGTCGATGTATTCTGTGCCATTGCTGGCGAGGGCGGCATAGCTGCCGGTAGGCTCCAGCTTTTTGTTGAGCAGGGGATACTTGCCGGAAAGATAATACTGCCCGTTGGAATCCACGGGGATCACGATGCCGGTGGCGCGCTCCACAAGGTAGTAACGACCTAAGTAGAGATTAGAAAACGCCAGCTTGCCGTCCTTGATGGCGGCGGAGGCTACAAGGTAATCCTTTTTCAGCACCGGGAGATAGTCGGACTTCCATGCGCCGTTGGTAAGCACGGTGGTATGCCAGATGGGGTTGCCGCTGGAATCGGTGATCTTGGAGTAATCGACAATGCCGGAAACGCCGTTCGGATGAAGAATGTCCTCGGCGGCATACAGGTCGTACACGGCACCTTCAAGCGTGCTGTCACCGTTGCTGCCCGCAGCCAGATACCGGGCGGCATCAAAGTCTGCTTTGGAGAGAGTGATGCTGCGAGAGTGCGGTCGTTCTGCATGGTGTCGACATCGGCGTGCATGGTGTAGGAATCCTCGTTGCTGGCAATACCTGTAGGATCGGTGGTATAGGTCTTATCCGCATTGCGACTGCCAAATGTAATTGTGACGATGCCCTCGCCGGTGTCGATGAGCGTACCACCGCTGTTGGCCGTGGTAATGTCGGCGTTATAGTCCGCGTTGCCCAGCCAAATCGTCTGACCGTCTAATGCTTTCGTGATTTCAAAGGCATACGCCCGCTTACCCAGCACAGAGCCTGCCGTGCCGGGTTTGGTTACATCCGTCCAATCGCCGTAGTACCCGCTGGGTGCGCGGCTCTCCACGATGACGAACTTGCCCTCGTTGCGCTGGGTGTAGAACAAATCATCCGAACCGCCCGCATAGTCACTGTGGTTGATGACTTTGTAAGTTCCATCTGCTTGGCGCTCAACCTTGTACTGGTTGTACCCACCATTGGGGATGTAGCACTGCCGGACGGTATCCCACTCGAAAATCTTAAACTCGGCATCGCCCTTGATGCGCTGCTTGGTTTCGCTGTCGATTTTGTCAATACTGACTTTGACCGACCACTCATCGTTTTTCATCTGGTAATAGTTCGAGCTGTTGGCAGGAACAGTAATCGTCTGGTGGCTGCTCAGAGCACCAGACGTGGTATCGAAGCCGTGCGGAATGGTGATTTCATCGTAGCTAAACGTAATATTTGCAAGCTGTGCCCGCGCCGAGGCGATGGCAGCATCTACCATACCTTGTGCTTCGTTTTTCAGTTGGTTGATGGCTGCATTTTTGGCAGCCTCGGCAGCGGCATCCGCTTCAGCCTGGCTGGTGAACGGTCCTTCCTGCCCGCTGAGTGTGCTTGTGCTGGTCTTGGACACCTCATAATGTACTGTCCATGTGGCAGAACCATCGCCGCCATTCAAATGGTAGTTGTCGTCCTGCAGCTACGTACGTCTGAGCATCGATCGATGTACAGCTACGTACGTCTGAGCATCGATCGATGTACACTACGTACGTCTGAGCATCGATCGATGTACAGCTACGTACGTCTGAGCATCATCGATGTACAGCTACG
>ENA-OQCN01000173-OQCN01000173.1-human-gut-metagenome-genome-assembly--contig:-NODE-173-length-33013-cov-2.365809_pt1 | contig 33013 bp, 49 predicted proteins | sample MGYA00242497_ERZ504576 | MGnify/ENA primary metagenome ERZ504576 (study PRJEB26092, sample SAMD00036296) | human gut metagenome | host: Homo sapiens | study: EMG produced TPA metagenomics assembly of...
TTTGAAATGCTATCTTTTAACATAGAAGAGGATATCAATATGTTAAAAAGAAACGTTTAGTAAAAATCGCACAAAAAGTAATCAAAATGGAATCATAACAATCCAAGAAATCATGGACGAATTAGGCGTGTCGGATATGACAGCACGAAGAGATTTAGATGAGCTTGAAAAATCTGGAAAATTATTAAGAGTGCATGGTGGAGCCCAAAGCCTTTCTTTTTCAATGGACCACGAATTGAGTCACATTGAAAAATCATCGGTTCAAATTGAAGAAAAAAAGAGAATTGCTCATAAAGCCGCAACTCTCATATCAGAAGGTGAATCCATATTTTTAGGGCCTGGTACAACCATTCAATTTTTAGCTGAACAATTGACCGGCAGAAACATTCGTGTCATCACAAACAGTCTTGCCGTATTTAATATATTAGTGAATCATGCTCCTACAGAAGTTATCCTTACTGGCGGTGATTACAAAGATAACACAAATACGTTTGTAGGTCCCATCACAAATTTAGTATTGGGTAAATTAAAATATAATAAAGCATTTATTAGCTGTAACGGAATCTACAACTCATCCATCACAACCTATTCATTAGAGGAAGGAGAATCACAACAGATCGCATTAGATAATTCTAAAAATAAATATCTATTGGCTGATAATAAAAAATTCAATCGTGCTGACTTCTATATTTATTATGATCTATTTAACTTTGATACATTGATTACAGACAATACCATCGATGAAGAAGTATTAGCACACTACAAGCAATATGTACAAATCGAAAAAGTTTAAAAAAAGAGGCAATTCATTTTGCCTCTTTATTCTTCATCATCATCCACACGTTTAAATATTTTTTTCTTTTGTTTAGCCGTATGCTGTTCCAATGTATTCCAATCCGTATCCAATTCTTCTTCGCTTTCAGAAGTATCATAGAAGTCTTTATTTCTTTCATTTGCACGAATTTCTCGAACTCTTAATTTTGATTTTAATTCACGAGCTCTCTTCTTTGATTTTCTAAGCATTCTTCCATACATACAGAATACAATAAATGAAATTAAGAATAGACCTGCACATAATGCGATTCCTGCTAAATAGCCTTGGAAATACACTTGTAATAGTCCTGTCACAACGCAACATGCCATACAAATAAACACTAAGAACATTGTTGAGCGACATGAACTTGAATATTTCTTAAAGAAACGGAATTTTTCTGAATCATTATCAATTTCTTTACGATATTCTCCATCTTCTTCTTCGTTTCTAAAAGTAAACCAACCCGCATCACTTTTCTTTTTACCATCTGATTTAGAAACCAATTTCCAACCATCCGCTTCCCACTCGCGCCATTGATCTGCATCTGGCTCATCCACAAAATAGTTCATTGAATAATAATACGTTTTTGGTTGACCTTTTCTAAAATAATATTTCTTTCCTTCATGACGAACAAAGTGATATCCTTCATTTGATTTTCTTTGAAGATATTCTTCTATTTTTGGATATTCCGCATATAAGAAGCTTTTTCTTTCTTCATAAAGATTTTCATCTTCCTCTTCCGCTTCCTCGTCATACTCATCATCATAAATATCTTCTTCACTCAAACTGGAGTTAATTCTTCTTCAACAAGTTCAGATGTTTTTTCTTCTTCAACTGGATTTACATTAAAAGCTTTTAATTCATTTTCAATCGATTCCGTGGTAAAATTCTCATCTGCATCAATAGTTTCAACAACCACTTTTTTTGCTTCTTCAACCTCCACTTTTTCAGCACGTTTACCCATCACAGGTTCTACTGTATGCTTTTCAATAGGTGCCTCTACTTCTTCAATGGAAGTATTTGGTGTAATATCAACGGATTCACTCACCTCATCATCAAATATATTTTCATTGATTTTCACATGTGTTTTTGCACTTCTTTTTCCAAATAATGTCTTCTTTTCTGGCTCTTCATCAATATGGAAAATATTTTCTGCATTAAAACCTTTCAATTCAGGTTCATGTATATCTAAAGATTTAATACGATCCGTTCTTTTTAACTGTCTAAGTTCTTCTAAAGCACTGGGATTCTTTTCCTTTTCATTTGTCATAAATATCCCTCCAACTCTACTATTGTACTAATTTAATGTATATCCGTCAAACTCTGTTGTGTATTTACCATTCTTAAAAATAAAGATTTTTTCACCATTTTTTAATGTCGCCTCAATCGATAAATCACTGGTTCCTACCATAAAATCAACATGCGCAAAAGATTGATTCATACCATGTTCTAACAATTCTTCTTCACTCATATTTAAACCATTTTCAATACATTCATTGTAGCTAGCACCCAAGGCAAAATGACAAGAAGCATTTTCATCAATCAACGTTTCATAGAACAATGTATCCATAGCACTGATTGGTGATCCATAAGGAACTAAGGCAATTTCGCCAAGATATTTTGACCCTTCATCCGTTTCTAAAATACTAGTCAAAACTTCTTTTCCTTCTTTGGCATCATAATCCACAACTTGCCCATTCTTAAATTCAAACCAGAAATCTTTTACAACAGCCCCATTATAAGCTAGTGGTAAAGCACTATATAATTTACCATTTACACCCGTCTTTTTTGGTGCCGAGAAAATTTCTTCTGTAGGAATATTTGGGAAATAGTAATTGCCATTATCTAAGAATGAACCTCCACCCGCAAATACATAGCCTTCTGGAAGTTCTACAACTAGATCCGTTCCCAAAGAATTTGTATAATGAACACTTTCAATATCCAAATGATTCAAAATATGAACTCGCTTATCAAAAGAAGCACGATGCTCATTCCAGTTTTCATTGGCATCCTTTTCATTAACACGACTCATTTTTAATACGGCATTCCACAAATCAGATAATGCATCTTCTGATTCTGGATACACCTTTTTGGCCCAGGCCATTGTTGGAACACTGGCCACGCACCAAGCTGCATGCATATATCTAATTTATCACGATATGGCTGTGTCATCCCTCTTAATATCTTACTAAGATTTGACATTAGTTTAGGATCTACACCTTTCATTCCATCTGGATCTTCACCAACTAAACTCAAATAACATGCTCCTTTTTCAGCCGTTTCATTGTGGAACAAAGCTTCATAATCATAAGGCATACGATTACCCGAAAGATATCGCATACGATTGATTTCATCATCACTGTAACGTACAATGACGTCTTTTGCACCTACTTCAAAACATGATTTAACAATCAAACGAACAAATTCATTCATTTCCACATTGGCACGTACAACTACTATTTGGTCTTTTTGAACATTCAAACCTGAACGCACAATTAAGTCTGCATATTTTTCTTTTAAATTCATTTTAATTTTCCTCGATTCTTGCACCTATTATATCAAAAGAAAGAGCACCTTTCGATGCTCTTATTTACTAAATTGTTCTTTTTTTATTTGATCAAAAAATGCCTTGGGATTTTCACACATCGAATGAGAGCCACAATGTCCACAGCTTCCACCACAACTTGATTTTCCATTCTTTTTATCTTTATAAATGCTTCGACAAGCTAAACCTGCACATCCACATACAACTAATAATACTAGAAATGTTGATAGATTCATGAAACCCCTCCTTTTACATTATTTTACCGCAAATTCAACTTCAGCAGTATCACTTTCTTTTGATGGACGAACCAATAAATAAATTAAACCAATCAATAGGATAAATCCTACAATTGTTCCAAATCCAAAAGATCCACCATTGAATAAACTGCCTAATTGATAAACGATTAATGAACATACATAAGCGAATCCACATTGATATCCAATGGCAATCCAGAACCATTTTGTGTTATTCATTTCACGTTTGATAGCTCCCATGGCTGCAAAACATGGAGCACACAATAAGTTAAATACCATGAATGAATAAGCAGCTAAAGGTGTAAAGCTTGCGGATAATTGTCCCCAGAATTCATTTCCTTCTTCAGCAACTTCGGCAAAACCATACAATTGTCCAAATGTTGCGACAACATTTTCTTTGGCAATTAAACCTGTTACACTAGCAACCGCAGCTTTCCAATCGCCCCATCCAAGAGGTGAGAAGATCCATGCAAATGTTTGTCCAATTGAAGATAGAATTGAATGATCAATATCATCAACCATGCCAAATGCACCTTTTTCCCATCCAAATCCTTGTAAGAACCACAATACGATTGTCGATAATAAGATAATTGTTCCAGCCTTTTTAATAAAGCTTGAACCACGCTCCCACATACTTCTTAAAACATTGACTGCACGAGGCATGTGATAAGCAGGCATTTCCATGACAAATGGTGCAGGATCTCCGGCAAATAATTTTGTTTTCTTTAACATAATACCAGACACAATAACAGCAGCCATACCTACAAAGTATGCACTTGGAGCTACCCAGCTAGCACCATGGAAAATAGCACCGGCAATCAAACCAATGATTGGCATCTTAGCACCACAAGGAATAAATGTTGTTGTCATGATTGTCATCTTTCGATCACGATCACTTTCAATGGTACGACTTGCCATAACGGCAGGCACACCACAACCTGTACCAATCAACATAGGAATAAATGATTTTCCAGATAAACCAAACTTACGGAAAATACGGTCCATGATAAAGGCAACACGTGCCATATATCCACAATCTTCTAAGATAGCTAAGAAGAAGAATAAGACTAACATCTGTGGTACAAAGCCAATGACAGCTCCTACACCACCAATAATACCATCCACAATCAATCCATGTAACCAATCTGCACATTGAATCGCATCTAAGAAACTATCCACTGCTGGTGGAATAATTTCACCAAACAATACATCATTTGTCCAGTCAGTTACAATCGTTCCTACTGTAGTTACTGAAATATAATATACAAACCACATTACAAGGGCAAATATTGGAAGTGCTAAAACACGATTTGTGACAATACGATCAATCTTATCTGAAGTTGTTAATACTTCTTTGGATCCTTTTTTGTAACAATCCTTAATTACACTTGTAATATATGTATAACGAGCATCCGTAATAATTGATTCACTATCATCATCCATTGACTTTTCGCAAGCTTCAATCACACTAGCATCTGCACTAGTCTTGATAGCTGCTTCAATTTTATCATCTCTTTCAAACAATTTAACGGCATAGAAGAAACGACGATTTGTATCAATGCTTGTAGGTAAACTTGTTTCAATTGTATTTAATGCATTTAATACTTTACCTGCATAAATATTTTTAGGTTTACATTGCGTATTTGCTGCCTTTTTTACTGCAACCATCAACTCTTTGATTCCCGTATTTTTCAATGCTGAAATTGGCAATACAGGACAATCTAATTCTTTTGATAATTTCTTATAGTCAATTGTATCTTTTCTTTTTCAATAACATCTAACATATTGATCGCAACAACAGTTGGAATCCCTAATTCCAAAAGTTGTGTTGTTAAAAATAAATTTCTTTCTAAGTTAGAACCATCAATGATATTTAAAATAACATCAACATTTCCATTTAATAAGAATTCACGAGATACAACTTCTTCCAAGTGTATGGTGATAATGAATAAATACCTGGTAAATCCGTAATTTTAATATCTTTATCTTCCTTATACTTTCCTTCTTTTTTTCTACTGTAACCCCTGGCCAGTTACCTACATATTGTGTAGCACCTGTTAAGCCATTGAACAATGTAGTTTTACCACAGTTCGGATTACCTGCTAATGCGACTTGAATTGACATAATTCCCTCCTATTTTAAATTTTACTCTACTTCAACCATTTCTGCGTCTGCTTTACGAATAGACAATTGATATCCACGAACCGTTAATTCAATAGGATCTCCTAATGGTGCTACTTTTTGAACCGTAACACTTACACCCTTCGTAATTCCCATATCCATAATTCTTCGTTTTGTTGCTCCTTGACCAGACAATTTTTTTACTGTCACTGTTTGACCAATTGAAACTTTATTTAAAGTCATAATTACTCCTTTCTACACCATGATCTTTCTTGCGAGTTCTTCACTAATGGCTATTCGAACTTCTTTAACATTAACAATTACGTTACCATTGGTTTTGCTCACAACCACAATCTCAGTCCCTGGCACAAAGCCTAAGTTTTCTAAGTGTCGCTGTTGTTCTTTAGAACCACCAATTTTTTTTAATTGTATTAACCGAATTTAAATCTGCAAAAGATAATGGCATATCGAACCCTCCTGGTTAGACCTTTCTAACACAGTTAGTTTACTCTCACCAAAAGCCAATGTCAACAAAAAGTTACATAAGATTAACTTGGTTTGACTATTCTAACTATTTGGTGTATTTTTTCATTGGAGGATTAAACATATGAACTTACCAACCATTATTATTTGTGTCATTTTAGTTATTGTTATCTATATTGGTATTCGTTCCACTAAAAAAAGAGCCACCTCAGGATGTTGTGGTTCAAGTGAAACTGTAAAAAAATAAGGGTAAAAGATAAAAACAAAGACCATTACCCTTACAAAGCGGTTTTAAAAGTATATGACATTCATTGTCAAAACTGTGTTCATACCATTGAAAATGCATTTAATAGCCAAGAAGCTTTATGCCAAAGTAAACACAGAAGATAATACCGTGACTATATTATCTAAACAACAACATCCAACAGATGAACTCATCAACACGTTATCGAATGTTGGATATATTTCAAAGGCTATATAGAAAAAAACTGGATCATTCCAGTTTTTATAAGTAATTACGTGTACTCGATGCTGCAATCGCAAACGTACTTCCATTATGTAATAAGCTTGTGGTGTTTGGACTCATCAAGCCTAAAGCACCTAGTCCAATCAAGCTTGAATTAAAGGCCACGATAAAACGATAATTCGCATGAATTCGATCAAACAAGTGCATCGCAAGTCTTTTAAGAATGACAAGTTCATTTAAATTGCTTGAAACAAGTGTAATGTCCGCGAGTTCTCGAGCTAAATCTGAACTATCCTGCATAGAAATAGAAACATCTGCCGTGGATAGAGCCGGTGTATCATTGATTCCATCTCCGACCATAATGACAGTATGACCTTGATCTTTCAACATCTGAATATATGCAGCCTTATCTTCTGGTAAAACGGATGCACGATAATCATCTAAATCCAATTCATGAGCCACTGCTTTTGCAGCACTATCACAATCCCCTGTCAACATAACGACTTTAGTCATTCCTAATGTTTTTAAATTATGAATAGCTTGTTTTGCCTCAATCTTTAAAGGATCATAAATACTGATAATTCCAGCAACTTGATTGTCGATTGCAAGATAAATCATAGATCCTGCCCCTTCACTTTCAAGTGAATGAATGACATCATCCATATCATCTGTCTTTTCGATACCTTCATCTTCAAATACAAAATGATCGCTACCAATAATGGCACGCTTACCATAAAGACTTGTCGCAATACCATGTGCAATGATATATTCAACCTTGGCATGCTCTTCTTCATGAATCAAGCCTTCTTTTTTTGCCTGGTTTACAATCGCATTGGCTACACTATGAGGGAAATGTTCCTCAAGACAAGCTGCAATCCTTAATACTTCATCACGCGTATACCCATTTAAAGGAACGACTTTCTTTACGGTTGGATTTGCGTTTGTCAAAGTACCCGTCTTATCAAAGACAATCACATCCGCATCTTTGATCGCCTCTAAATACTTACCACCTTTTACTAAAACATTTCGTTTACTTGCTTCAAGCATTGCACTAATAACCGCAATGGAAGTCGATAATCGAATGGCACAAGAATAGTCCACCATCAATACTGAGGTTGCGCGTGTTACATTTCTTGTCAAAGCTAAAACACCAAAGAAACCTAAAAAACTAAATGGAACAATCGAATCTGCCAAATGCTCAGCCTTAGCTTGAATACTTGCCTTTAATGATTCATTTGTATCAATCATCTTAACAATATTACTAATACGACTTTCATCTTGTAAGTTACGAACACGAATAAACAGTTTTCCTTCTTCAACTAAAGTACCTGCAAATACAGTGTCATTTTTCTTTACATGTTTAGAAAGAGGTTCACCCGTAAAGCTAGATTCATTAATCATTGCTTCTCCATCCACGACTTCTCCATCGATTGGAATCATAGAACCCATTTGTGAGATGACTACATCCCCTTTTTGAAGTTTAGACATGGCAATTTCTTGTTCAACACCATCTTCTAAAATCCACACTTTATCGAATTGAATCGATAAACTGTTGGACAATTCCAATTTTGTTTTCTTACGCGTATAATCCTCTAACAAGTCCGAAATATTTAGTAACATCATAATATTTCCAGCAATCGTATAATTCTTTTGAATTAAACTTACACCAATGCTTGTCGCATCCAATAAAGGAACATTGATTTTACATTGGAAAAGTGAAGCTAATCCTTCTTTAATAAAATGCATCGACTTATAAATCGTAATCGCATTACCAAGTCCCATTGGTAAGAACCATTTAATGAAATAACGTTTACCAATAATCTTAAAGAACCGATTCATATATTCTCGATTCATCGCAATAGCTTCTGGTGATTGTGAATGAACAACAATCGAAGAAGTATCTGCATTTTGAAGATATTTGATATCTAAATCCTTTAGTTTATTCAGTAACAAGCCTTTTTGTGCTTTGTCATACAACATCAAAACACTACCCGTAACATTGTTGACCTCCACACTCTCAATCATAGGCCACGCATAAAGATCCTTTTTTAAAACTTCGCCCTGAACACTAGAAAACTTATTCTTTCCATAGCGAATTCTCATTCGACCCGGAATGTCATGGGCAATAGTAAAACCACTCATTTTATTCGCCTTCGTTTTGAACTTTGGCTTCTTCTAATAAATCCTTTGCGTCTTCCTTAATTGTCTCATACTTATAAGTTGTATCCGATTTAAGCTTCATTCCACCAGCTAAACCTTTAACGGCTAAATCATGGGCTGTATTACTCTTTAAAAACTTAGACCCTGCCAATGCAGTAGCTGCCCCTCCAATAAATGTCCACATTGTTTTGTTTTTCCATCCGTCTTTCATAATATATATCCTCCTTAGAACAGTGAATGTAAGTTAGAATTAGTTAATTCTAACTCATAGTTAGTATAGTCTTGCTTTTTAATTTTGTAAACAAAAAAGGACATTTTTTAAAAATGTCCTCATCTTATGAAATCAAATTATTAAACAAGTGAAAAGAGCGATTCCATAATTGCATTTAGTGTTAGTTAGTTTCTTCTAACTAGTTAAGTTATACCCTATTCATAATGATTTGTCAACAAAATACAAAAAAACTGTCTTACGACAGTTTAATTATGCATTTAAAGCAGCTTTTGCTTCTTCGCAAAGTTTAGTGAAGCCTTCGGCATCATGAATAGCCATTTCACTTAACATTTTACGGTTGATTGCAATATTAGCTAATTTTAATCCGTGCATTAAACGAGAGTATGATAAGTCATTCATACGTGCAGCTGCATTAATACGTGTAATCCAGATTTTACGCATGTTTCCTTTTAACTTACGACGATCGTTGTATGCATATCTGAATGAATGCATTACCTGCTCATTTGCAGTTTTGTATAATGTATGTTTTGATCCAAAGTATCCTTTGGCAAGTTTCAACACTTTTTTTTCTACGAGCGCGTGAAACTGTTCCACCTTTAACTCTTGCCATTCTTTATATCCTCCTTAATTACTTAACTAACATTTCCTTAATACGTTTGTAATCTGTAGCATGTACAGTACCTGGTTTAGCTAAGTGACGACGTTGTTTCTTAGTCTTTCCATGGAACGGTGAGATGTATAAGCGTGAGATCTCTTTAATTTTCCAGAACCTGTCTTTTTTACACGTTTTGCTAATCCTCTATGACTCTTCATTTTAGGCATAGTCTAGTCCTCCTTACTTCTTTTTAGGTGCCAACACTGTTGACATCGTATTACCTTCCATTGAAGGTTTCTTTTCAACGATAGCTACTTCAGACATAGCTTCGATGAAGTCATTCATGATCTTACGACCAACTTCCAAGCGAGTGATCAAACGACCACGGAATCGCATATCAATCTTTACTTTCATACCCGCTTCGATCCATTTTGACGTCTGACGTACTTTAGTTTCAAAATCGTGTGTATCGATAATCGGTGATAAACGCAAAGATTTAACTTCAACAACATGTTGTTTACGTTTCGCTTCTTTAGCTTTTTTCTGTTGTTCGAAATGATAGCGACCATAGTCTAAAACTTACACACAGCCGGACGCGCTTTGGGTGCAACACACAACAAATCTAAATTTTGTTTGTATGCAATGTCCAATGCTTCTTTTTTTGACATAACTCCCAATTGTTCTCCATCCGCATTGATGACAAGAACTTCTCTAAACGGAATCTTTTCGTTAAACAAATCATCGTTTACATTATTTGGGGCAACTTTTCTGTTATTGATATTCGACACCATCCTTTTTTTAATTTTCACAAAAAGAAAATGGGTGCATTCAACACCCATCACTCTTTTAAACGAATTCAAACTGAATTGGCCGTGAACCTATGTCCCTCTAGACATCAGGTGAGAAGGGGTGCTTCTATCTTTCCATTTCTTTTACCTATTGATAATACCATACACATGTGGTATATGCAATATTTTTTTCAAAAAAATAAAGTCGACTCATCGACTTATACACATAAATGGTGGACTCTTGGGGATTCGAACCCCAGACCCACTGATTAAGAGTCAGTTGCTCTGCCAGCTGAGCTAAGAGTCCATTTATCAGTGCCCATATATATTACCACAACATATTTTTGATTGCAACTGTTTTTTTAAAAAATAAGGATGTCTTTGACACCCCTATTCCATCATAGCCATTTTTTCTTCCCATTCCTTCATTAAGGCGGCTATTTCATTATGCTTATCATCGATTTTCGCATCCAATTCTTCCATCTTACGATAATCTTGATAATACTCTGGCTCATATCTTAATTCTCGCATAGCCTCTAAATCTTGCTCAGCCTCATCTAATAAGACTTCAAGTTTCGCAACACGATTTTTAATAGCCTTTAAATCTGTAAAAGATACCGTTTGTGGTTTTACCTCTTTTTCAACCTTTGTTACCGATTCTATCAATTCATTATTCGCCTTTTTATCCAAGTATTCTTCATAATTCAAATCATAGATTTTACCTACAGAATCCATCTCTAATACGCGCGTAGCCATTTTCTTTAAAAACATACGATCATGTGATACAAAAAGAATGGTTCCATCATACTTTTCTAATGCCGATTCCAATGCTTCTTTAGCTGGTATATCCAAATGGTTTGTAGGCTCATCCAAAAGTAAAACATTATCATGTTCTAACATTAGTTTTGCAAGAGCTAAACGCACTCTTTCACCACCCGACAAATCATTCACTTCTTTAAACACTTCATCCTGTGTAAATAAAAAACTAGCCAACGTGTTACGAATCTGTGTTTGCGTTGCATCCGGATCCATATCCCATAATTCATCAAGAACATTTTTATTAGATTTCATCTGGGCACTTTCCTGATTAAAATATCCCACATCGATTTGATGACCAAATTTGAAACTACCAGAAATGGCAGGAAGTTCTTTCACCAAAGTTTTGATCAAAGTGGATTTACCAATACCATTTGGTCCAACAATGGCCATACGTTGTCCTTGCAGTAATTGAAAGGACACTTTAGACAACACTTTATCATAGCCAACACTTAAATCTTCAACATCAAGAACTTGTTTACCACCCTTTCTTGCACAAGTAAACACCGCCTTTATTTGACTTGTATCCGATGAACTATCTTCAATTTTATCCATACGATCCAAATATTTTTGTTTACTCTTCGCAAAAGCGGCTTTGTTCTTTTTATATCTGAACTTCTCAATCAAATCCTCTAAACGATGAATTTCTTGTTGTTGACGAACATACGCCTCATGATTCTTTTTTAAATATTCTTCTTTTGCCTTTAAATAATGCGAATAATCCCCCACATATCTTTGTGTCTTACCAAATTCAATTTCTACGATTTCATCCACAACATGATCCAAGAACATACGATCATGCTGACCAGAACAACCGCAAAAGGATAATGCTTCACATAATTTTCAAGCCATTCTATAGCTGCGATATCCAAATGGTTTGTAGGTTCATCCAACAATAAAATATCTGGTTTCGTCAACAATAATTTAACTAAAGCAATTCTAGTTTTTTGTCCCGAACTAAATTCACATAATTTTTTATTTAAATCATTCTCATCAAATTGAAAATGAAAAAATACATTCTTTAATTCCACCTCATATTGATATCCATTTAAAGCTTCAAAACGAGTCTGCAACGCATCATATTTCTCAAGTTGCTTTTCACTCGAATCTGTTTTTAAAACTTCCGCCTGCTCATTTAATTGTTTTTCTAATTCACGAACCTTATCAAAAGCTGTTAAAAGCTCTTCATATACAGTCTTTTCCTCATCCACAAAAGTAATCTGTGCTAAATAACCAATGTTCGTTCCATTCAATACCATGCGTGAACCAGAATCATAATTTTCCTGCCCACAAATAATTTTCATCAACGTCGTTTTACCGCAACCATTACGTCCAACTAGCGCTATCTTTTCATTATCACGTACTTGAAAATTTGCACCAGCCAAAACCGTTTTGCACCAAAGACTTTTGAATATTGCTCAATTGTAATTTCATATTATATCACCCTTAAATTTCAAAATATCTAACAATACTTTTAACCAATATTTTAGCTATCGCATCCGCATTTTCATTATAGTAAGTAACGCTTTGCGAATTCATTGCACTCGCATATGAAAAATAAAGGCCATACATTCCATATGCATCTTTATAATCTTCATTTTTAAACTCATCCCCATATACACCTGCATATGTAGCTCTTCCACCCGTTTCTCTTAATTGAGGATAAAGTTCATACTCTAAAACTTTTCCATCATCACTTTCTGCATAAGAATCGTATAAAACACCGTTCTCCTGTGTAGTATTCGTTCTTGCTTCATATAAAGTCAAACCATTTTGTTCCATAAAATATGAAACCGTATTAGCCAATCCACTATTTGTATAAGGACTCGTTAACATATATGGAGCATAAACATTCTCATCTAAACTAGCACCTAAGGCTAAATATAATTTTGCCTTTGTCTTATAAGCACGTGCTGGACGACCATTCGCTCCATAATAGCCTGGAGTTTCATTTTCCTTACGCAAGATTTTTACTTTCAAGCCTTTCTTTTCCAACTCTTTTTTTACTTTCTTGGCAAATTCTAAAGAAGAGCTAGCCTCATCTAAAATAGATGTACTTGCACCAACATCAACTGTATTCGAAAAATAATTCATCGCATTTCCGCATGGATCAATAACCACATCATAAATAGCTTCATTTGGTTCTTGACTTGTCACTATAATAAAAGCGTAATTTTTCTTAAATTGAATTCCATATTCTTTCAATGCATTTTTATCCGCCATAAAAGATACGGAAGTCACCTTTTCATCACGACGCATCGTAGTAATAGCTTTTGCCTTAAAAGCATCTTTGAAATAGATTCGCTCTTTTTCAAAATGATTATAAGTATATAATTCATAGATTCCTTCTTTTAAAGTTCCTAAATCAACACCTGAATCTACGCTTCCATTAAAATTAAAACTCGTTGTTGCATCCGTCATGACATTTCTTAATACAATGTTGTTACCTTGCATCTTATCTGTTTGTGTTGATCCATATTTACTTTTGTACAAAGATAACATTTCTCCATAAACCACATAATCCTTTAATAGATACGTACCTTCAAAATCCTTTCCCACCTTTTTTTTGTAATTTATCAACATCTACACCATTCAAGTAAGATTGAGATGATTTATTCGTTTGTTTCGGCTTTGAAACATATAAAAAAACACAGACAATCGCAACTGCAATCGTAACCATTCCGATAATCATTGTGCTTAAATTTCTTTTATTTATTACTCTTGTTTTTTTCATACCCCTTATTTATATCACACAAGAAAACAGGTATCAACGAGATACCTGTTTAAATCATTAGAAAATTAAATTTCTTGGTGTACGAGGATATGGCTGTACATCACGAATGTTAGCAACACCACTTAAATACATTAACATACGATCAAATCCTAAACCAAATCCAGAATGTTTACATCCTCCAAAACGACGTAAATCTAAATACCATTGTAGAGTTTCTTGTTCCATTCCCATTTCTTTCATACGATTTACTAATACATCATAACGTTCTTCACGTTGTGATCCACCAACTAATTCTCCAACATATGGAACTAACAAGTCACATGCCGCAACAGTTTTGTTGTCATCATTTATACGCATATAGAAAGCTTTGATATCCTTTGGATAATCCGTTAAGAACACCGGACCATTTACTACTTTTTCACAAATATAACGCTCATGCTCACTTTGTAGATCCATACCCCAGAAAATATCTTGGTTTTCAAATTGATCTTTCGCTTTTTCTAAATATTCGATTGCCTTTGTATATGTCATTCTTTCAAAACTAGAATTAGCCACATGCGTTACACGCTTAATACATTCTTTATCAATCATAGACGCAAAGAATTCCATTTCTTCTTTAGCATGTTCTAAACAATAGTTGATACAATACTTGATCATTTCCTCAATACAATCCATGTTGTCTGCTAGATCCGCAAATGCAAGTTCTGGTTCGATCATCCAGAATTCAGAAGCATGACGAGTTGTATTTGAATTTTCTGCACGGAAAGTAGGACCAAATGTATAAACATTACGATATGCTAAGGCAAAAGGTTCAACATGCAATTGTCCAGATACTGTTAATTGTGCATGTTTTCCAAAGAAATCCTTATCATATTTTGCATCTTCACGCGTTGTAACGGTAAAACATTCTCCAGCACCTTCCGCATCATTACCAGTGATTTCTGGTGTGTTTACATAAACAAATCCGCGATCCTGGAAGAATGTATGAATAGCCATACTTAAAACACTTCTTAATCTAAACATCGCATAATATGTATTTGCACGAGGACGTACATGAGGAATTTCACGCATAAATTCAAAGCTGTGACGTTTCTTTTGTAAAGGATAATCATGATCACATAATCCTAAAACACAAATATTTTCAGCTTGAATTTCAAATGGCTGTTTTGCATCTGGAGTACATACTAATTTACCTGTTACTTCCATTGCAGAACCAGTTGTAATTTTAGATACCTCATCAAAATTTTCTAAATTTTCTCCATATACAACTTGGACATTTGAAAAAGTTGTTCCATCATTCAATGCAATAAAACCAACTGCCTTTGAATTACGATTTGTACGAACCCAACCCTGCAAAGTTACACTTTGTCCATCGTACTGTTCAAAAGTTTCTTTTAATTTTTTTACTAACATAGTTTCTCCCTTCAAAATAAAAAAAACGTCCCTTAATAATTAAGGAACGATTATAACCGCGGTACCATCCTGTTTCATCACACGCATGTATGCACTCAATTGGAATTTAACGCATTCCACACGTCACTGTCTACTTAATTTCTCCAGTACGACTCCACAGGTGTTATCTATCCAAACTTACATTATCCCTTTTCACCCACTAGGACTCTCTTCTAAATGTTTTGTTTCGGACGACTTCTATTTCTGCGTCTTTGTTTCTAATGAATTTGTAATAAATACCAATTCTTGTATAGATGATACCACATCAATACTTTTTATGACAACCCCTTTTGGAACCAAAAAATGCTGATGCGTAAAATCTACTATGCCACTGATTCCACACTGAACCAATTTATCTACCGTTTCTTGTACATCATGTGAAATTGTTAAAATGGCAATACGGCATCCTTCTGGAATCTTATTCTCCAATTCGGACATTGGATATACTTCGACACCAAATTGAGTTCCACATTTTTTCGGATCCACATCAAAGGCACATGCAATTTCGCCAACTACATAATTCCACTTATTATAATTCATTAATGCACGACCTAAGTTACCTGCACCTACCAATATAATCTTTTCATCAAAATCAACGCCAAGCTGACTATTAAATATTTCAATCAACTTATCCACATCATATCCATAGCCTTGCTTTCCAAGATTGCCTAAAAACGAAAAATCACGTCGAATCGTCGTTGGTTCAATATCAACAAAACTAGATAATTCCTTAGACATAATTCTTTCAACGCCATTTTTTTTGTAGTTTACGTAAAGCTTTTAAATACACTGGATATCTTTGTAAAGTCGCTTTGGGCACATTTCTATTCTGCATTTATATCACCCCATGGCTTAATAATAACACATTTGTGATATATTTAACAAGTATAACAAATGAACTTGTGAAAAAAAGTCGATTACTCGACTTTTGTAAAAATACCTTGATCCACTTGTAAAAATGTTGAATCCACCTCTTGTGAAAGCGTTTGAATACGCAAATCATAAAAATATGGAACACCCTTCTGTTTTGCATAGACAAGTACAACTATCCAAGCAAACACAAGAAGTATAAATGCAACTTTAAAAGGAATGTGAAATAAAAGTACAAATAACATCAACAATAAAACATATACCAATGTATCCAACAAAATAAATCTTTGAAATATATTTCTTAATGAATTCTGATAATAATTTCTTTTTCTTGATAAAAAAGCTTTTGTAATGGCATCAATTTCTTCACTAAACTCCAATTTAATGTCATCTGTTTGTTTATCCGTATGCTCTTTTAAAAACACAATTTGCTGCATTCTTAAAAGGCAAAATAACATTCCCTGTTTATTTTTTTCTTTCGAAATTTTTATAATACAATTCAGCCAACTTTAAATAATCATTATCCGAAAGCTGTTTAGAAATCATGCTTTGTGCTATAACATCCAAGCGCTCACTTAAAACATCCGAAAACACAAGAATATTATTTTGTGCACGACGCTCAATCTCTTTTAAAGCCCCTAAAAAATGATCAGCCACGATACGCCTTTAGCGCACACGCAATTTGATCCGGACATGACGTTGGTTTATTACCACAAGTTACACCTGTTAATGTATCAATAACTTCGTCTACACTTCTTCCCTTCAACAAACAACCAATACCTTTCAAATTACCATTGCATCCTCCAATGGCTTCAAAACTTTGAATAATTCCATCTTCAATTTCAAAATTGAATTGACGACTACAAACACCTTTTGGTGTATAACTATATTTTTCCATAAAATCCTCCATGAATTCGACTTAACACTTTTTTACATACTACTGCAATTAATATACCACTCACAATGGATAATGCCAAAAGAATCGGCAAAAAAAGTTGCATAAAATATTGTTGATAGATCCAAGTAATCGCGATCACTTGTCCAATATTATGAAAACAAGCTCCAAGTATGCTGACTCCATATATAGAAAACACTTTACTTCTATAGGCAATAATCATCGCAATACAAGCCAAAATCCCACCACTTAACGATAGATAGAATGAAACCGAAAATAATGTTCCTTGCATCAAACTTGATAAAAAAATGCGAAGTAAAGAAACATAAGCCAATGATTTTTCATCATATATATAAAGTGCAAACAACCCTGCGATATTCGCAAGACCAATCTTATATCCTGGAACAATCATGAAGATACCTACAAAACTTTCCAATAGCTGCAACAAGATTCCCACCGCAACTAGAAATGCTAGAATTACACTTTTTTTTACATTCATTGTATCACCGTATCCTGGCTGGCTTCTTTTTCAATTTTTACCACCGTTTCATTTGGCAAACACACAATTGGAACATTGGCATCCGAAACAAAACCTTGTTTTGAACAATAATGATGCAAACTCTTTTCTTGAGTGACACGAACCTTTTTTTTGTTTGACCTCAATATGCACTTTACCAAGCTTTCCATTCACAACATAAGATTTATCCTTTGATAAATCGATACGCAAAACCTGTTTTTCTTTCACATAGACACTCGCATAGCTATTTACATGTTTAGTAAAAAACAAGGGAACACAAAGAAAAATAGATAAAACCATAATGCATACTATCAATATTTTATCAGCTTTTCTCATTGTACAACCACACTTACATTTTTTGTGACTGCATTGCCAAAACGATCACTAATCTTCACTTGTACATCTTGTGTAGAAGCCGATGACTTATCCACATTTGCTTCAAAAGTCACGCCTGATAGATCTGTTGCATGAAAGTATGAATTCCAATCAATATTTTGACCAACACTTATAGTGATTTGACTGACTTCGCTTGCACAAACAGGTGGTGCTGTATCCTTTACCTTGATCACGAACGGATACTCCTTATTCCCGTCTTGAATCGCAAAATCATATTCTCCAACCACCAGATAATCCATACCCGATGTCATAAAACGATTGTTCTTTTTATCTACACCAACACTTTTTGAAACAACTTTTAATCGACTCGTACGAGATGAATCCTTTAAATACAAAGTTGGATTGGCATAAATATCTTTACCAAGTTCAATTGTAAACGTTTGTTTCTTTAACTGAACCCCCATTGAACATGCACACAATAAGAAAGATAAAACTACAACCCCTATTTTTTAAACTATCTAAATCCTCCTTGAGATCTTTAGCCATCTGCTTCACCTTAGCCAAACGATTGTTCATACCTGAACTTTGAAATATCTTCACCAAATTCATTTTTACATTCCAAACACAATTCATTCAAATTTGCTTCTGGATACATCTTTCGAATTTGCATCGCATGCATGATCTTTTCTGGAATCACAATATTTTTTGCGTTACTTTCCAAAAATTCAATCGCCTCTAATTGTGATTTTGCCGCTTTCAAGCTTTTCACTTCATTGGCCACTTCACAATTATCTAAACGCGTGATCTGATTGTAAAAATCTCTTTGTATTCTAGAATCTTCAAATTCAAACAACGCATTCGAAGCATTACACAAGCGTAAAAAATCAGCAATTTTATCTCCAGCCTTTATGTATACGACATTTAAACTTTTTCTTTCAATTACTTTTGCAGGCAAATAAAAACGCTGCATCAATTTTTGAACACTCAATGCCAAATCCTTTTCCTGACTAGACATCTCTAAATGATAGTTACTCGACTTAGGTGAATTGATACTGCCACTTGCCAAAAAACATCCTTGAAGATAGCTCTAGCCATCTTTTCTGAACGCACCATTTTCACACTTGGCGTATATCGTAAACCTGAATCCGTAAGAATTTGAAGGTCTTCCAAAATTTCCTGTGCCTTATCAAAAACCTGAATACGATATATATTGTTTTTCTTTAACTGCATTTTTTTCAATACAGATAGACGCGGATCCACATTATATAATGTTTTCATAATTTGAAATACATGTTTCGCAATCGTTGCATTTCAGTCTGAAAGAATAAATACATACCTTGCCAGTTCATATGTAAACTTGCTCGCATTTGAAAAAGGGCACATAATTGTGCCTTCATCATTTGAGCATCGATTTCTTCTTTACAAATTTCCTTTTTGATTTCGCTAGTAAAGGACAAGTCTATACCCCCTTGATTAGTTCCTCAACAACTTGTTTAACCGCCATTGGATTATGACGAATACGTCCTTTTGAGTCCAAGGCCAACAAATCTCTTTGTATAATAGCATAGTCCGTTGCCTCATTTCCAATACAAATTGGATAACTCTTTTGTGAAGCATACATATCCAATACTTCCTTTGGTAACTTTGATTGATTCACAACAACTAAATCCACCGGATGTTTAAATGAATGCTTTTCAATTGCACGAATATGATCTTGTACAGTATAGCCATCTGTTTCTCCAGGTTGCGACATCGCATTACAGAAATAAATCTTTTTACAAGGATTCTTTTCTATTGCTTTAGATATATCTGAAATAATCAAGTTTGGCATAATCGAAGTATATAACGATCCAATTCCATAAATGATTAAATCTGCATTTTCAATCGCATCAATAGCCGGCTTGTAAGCTTGGACATCCGTTTGATAGAACACATGATCAATACTATTGTATACAGTTGGAATATTTTTTTCGCCACGAACCAAAGTCCCATCCTTCATCATGGCATACAAAGTGACAACATCTAATGTACTCGGCAAAATATTTCCTTTCACATTTAAAACTCTTGAAATAGATTCAATAGCACCCATAAAAGAGCCTGTCGTGTTGATCATAGCCAAAAAGATCAAATTTCCTAGATTATGTCCACCAATGTCTTTGCTACCTTCAAAACGATAATTTAATAAATCCGAAAAGAAACCCTCATCTTCTTCATCGGCCATCGCACACAAAACATGTCGTATATCTCCAACTGCAGGTACATTGTAAATATCTCGAATTCTTCCTGTACTACCACCATCATCCGCAACCGTAACAACAGCCGTTAAATCCACATTTTCCAATCGTTTCATGCCTTTCAACATGCTGGATAGACCTGTACCTCCACCAATCACAACTATCTTTTTCATTCTTCATCCACCCCAATATCGCGATGTGATTTAAAACAACGATATGTATCTTTATATGTGTCATATAACCAATTACAAATAGAAACCGAGCGATGTTGTCCACCTGTACAACCTATCGCAACAATCATATGTGACTTATTTTGTTTCTCATATTGGTTAAATACAAAATCACAATAATTTTTTAAATGAACAATAAATTCCTGTGTTTCTGTTTTATCCATAACATAATCATAAACTTCTTTTTGATTTCCTGTTTTTTCTCTCAACAAAGGATCATAGAATGGATTGGGTAAGAAACGAACATCAATAACCATATCTGCATCTAATGGCACCCCGTGCTTAAATCCAAAAGATTGAAATGTTACTGTAAATACACTTCGTTTTGCACTTTTAAAACGATGTAAAACACGACTTGCTAAAGCTGAAGTACTTAATTTTGTTGTATCAATATGAATGGTATTCTGTGAATTTTCTTGTAGATGATCCAAAAAATCACGTTCAACTTCAATCGCATCCTCTAATGTCGTAGCTAAATGATTTACAATCATTGGGTGTTGTCTTCTTGTAAAGCGATAGCGCAACAACAATTCTTCATCACTACAATCCAAAAATAAAATTTGTAGTTCTCTATTTATATTCTCAAAATAACTGACAAAAGCTTGATAATCTATTGCACTCACACTTAATGCCACATTTTTATAATGCGTCTCATCTTTTCTTAATAATTCTTCTAAATTATCTAGTAATTCCTTAGGAAAATTATCCATACAATAATACCCTAAATCTTCCAAGGCATTCATAGCACTTGATTTACCTGCACCTGACATCCCAGTCACAAGAACAATTTTATTTTCCATAATCTCACATCCTTTTTTAAATTATATCAACATTTGAACTTGAGTACAATTTTGACTATCATATTAACAGGAGGTCCACTTATGAAACCTTGTATATTTTTAGATATTGATGGTGTCATCAATCCAAACCGAAAAAGCACTACATATCATTTTGATATAGTTTACCAAATACTCTAGCCAAAAAATTAAATCATCCTAAAATCGCAAATTTAAATGTATATTTAGTCAATCAAGTCTATTCTTGTTTTTCAAAAGAAAGTATCGATTATTTGAAACAATTAATTGAAAAATACAACGCGCAAATTATCATCACAAGCTCTTGGAGAATTGTATACTCACTTGATCAGCTACAAACTATGTTTGATATTTTTGGCTTAGGAAAGTACATAAAGGCAACTACACCTTTAATTTCACCACGTACAAAGGCAATCCAAGAATTTATAAATGAACATAACATCACAAGTTATATCATCTTAGATGATTTTGACATGACCAATGTTTTTGATTATCATTTATCTATGTTCACAATTATTTTAATGAACAAGATTTTAAAAAAGCAAATTACGCATTATTCATCCAAGAAAGGAAGCCTTCCATTTGAAAAAATTCATATTTACTATTCTTACAATCTGTAACATGATGCTTATATTTTATTTTTCAAATCAAAATGCAGAGCAATCCACACAAACAAGTGCTTGGTTTTTACAATTCTTACCTTTTTCAATGCACTTCATTCGCAAACTAGCTCATTTTACAATCTATGCCTTGCTTGGCTATAACACACTCTACATGTATAAAAACTACAATATTAAACGCTATGCATTCTTCGCCTTGATGACTTGCATTCTTTATGCGTGTAGTGATGAATGGCATCAATCTTTTATTTCGGGAAGAAGCCCACAAGTCACAGATATTTGTATTGATACAATTGGAGCTTTAAGTATGATTCTTTTAAATCTTTCAATAATAAGAAGAAAGCGGTAGAGTATAAAGTCTACCGCTCTCTTCATTATTTCTTATATGTTTTATCCATAAACTTTTGTGCATCTACCACAAAACGACTGTGCACACCTTTTCCAATTGATTTTCCATCTTGGAAAGCCTGCACTTCATAATCTATTTTGCGACCCTCCACATGTACCATTTTAGCTTCAATTGTGATTGTTGCGCCTAAGGGACTAGCCATATCGTGTGATACATTCATAGAAATGCCTACACTTGTTTTGCCTTGGTCTAAATCAAGACATAAACAGGCTGCTTCTTCCATCCACGCAATCATTTGTGGTGTAGCTAAGACATCTAATGAACCACTTTTCATAACAGATGCCAAATTTTGTTGTTCAACAACACGTTGAATTCGAATCGTTTTTAATTCCATTTTCGTTATTCCTCCTTTGATATATTAATCCATTGTTAAAATATTGACAATGAATTTCATTCCTATGCTAAAATAATATAAGAAATGTATGCTCATTTCAAAATAGAAAGTAGGTCTTTATATGTATTCTAAACAGGAACAAAACCTGATTCTCTATCAAAAAGCTAAACAAAAAATAACTATACATTTAATTTTATATTTCGCCATATTATGTATATACTTTTTTTTAATGGCATATTTATTTTCTAACATAGAATTTTTAAAAGTTGATGATCCTTCTTTTCACTCCATGTTATTAAAGCTAACAGCTGGACAATTAATATTATATGGCATCACCTTTGTTCTTCTTTCTTTAGGTAACAAATGGTTTCGTATACTTTATTGGATCGATTTAGTTATCACACTTTTATTGATTTATTTTCCAATCCATTTACTATTATCCAACCTTAAAAATATTCTTCCATTTTTTATTCTTGTCGCTTGTATGCTTGTAAAAACAATGGCACTGAGCCAAATTGGTGGATATTTAAAAAATAATCGTTGGTGTAAGATTTATTATGATCACACCATTGAATTGGATGATGAAGATGATGATTGGGTTGAAAACAAACAAAAAATGTAGACTACAATAAAATCAAAGAAAAATACGCAAAAGAAATGGAACAAGATGAACAAGACGATGAAGATGAATATGAAACGGAAAAAGCGCCTATGACTTTACCTCAATTATCCATTCGTTTAGGTATTATTATTTATGGAGAGTTGATTTTATTTCCAATTTTAATTCAAATCTTTTCAAATCTAATTCGAAAGCATGGATATGCAAAAGGTATTTGCCACAAAAGATATCTTTGTACTTTGTATATTTACTGCATTCATATGGACAATTCCATTGTTCTATATGTACTACAACCAAAAAGCTACAAAGAAAATTATCGCTTGTTGCATGATTGGTGAACTCATTCGCATTCTTGTTTATTTACCTAGCCTTATGAAATATTATAATTCACATGAATATTCCATTCGTGTATTTATATTCTTTATTTTAATTGATATCATTCGTTTACTCATTTTATTTACATTCGCCATTCATGTTCTAAAATCCGAACAAGAATATGCACCAAACCCCAGAGATTAACTCTCTGGGGTTTCTTTTACAACAATAGGTAATTCAATTGTTATTTTAGTTCCTACATCTTCTTTTGAAGTTAAATGAATATCTCCTTTATAATAATAAACAACATGCTTTACAATGGATAATCCAAGTCCTGTTCCAGGTATCGTTTTGGAACGTTGTTTATCTACGCGATAAAAGCGTTGAAAAATTCGATTTTGATCTTTATTTGGAATCCCAATACCCGTATCCTCTACACTAAAATACATATTGTTTTGATTCTTTTTCAACACAATATCAATACGTCCATTTACCTTATTATATTTGATTGCATTCGAAACCACATTATAAAAGATTCCTTTAATATGATCCATACTCGCAAAGACTGTAAATTCTGTCGCATTCACATAAACTTTTAAATTCATTTTCTCAATTTGCACTTTTAAAGTTTCTATAATGGAATCCAATAACTTCTTTACTTGAATATGTGAATATGTCACTTGCATTTCTTCCGTTTCTAATTTAGAAATGGTTAAAATATCATTGATCAACTGTGTCATGTGATCACTTCTTTTAAGACACAATCCAAACACGTATCAATTGATTACTATCTTGAATAGTATGTGAACGAATCAATTCCGTATATCCACGAATCGAAGTCAATGGTGTTTTCAATTCATGACTCGCATTACTAAAAAATTCCTGGCGAACCTTTTTTTCTTTTTCCAGTCTTTCCAAATACTTTTTATTTTCTTTTGACATATTTGTCAGGGCATTTGTGATTTTATAAAGTTCTGGATAATTATACGTGTTAAAAGTTAAAACATCTTCGGATATGTTCGTTGAATTAATTGTATTTGTGATATCTTGAAATGGTTCAACAATTTCATCGGCCATTCTCTTAGATAAGACAAATACAACCATAAACGATATGCATATACTACAAATAAATGGAGCTAATAAAATAGAAATAGATTGACTCAATCCATCAAAAGGCATAGCTAAACGAACAATTGTTTGATTATCATCTTCATAATCAGCCACATATAAATAGGATCTCTGCATCGTATTTGAATGACGGATACATGTACCTGTTCCTTCTTCTAGAGCTTGTTTTACTTCTTCACGTTGTAAATGCTTTTCACTGATCTTATCTTTGTAGTTATCATATAAAACTTTACCATTTCGCTTAATAATTGTGATACGAATATCTTCCGATTTAAATGTTTCTCCTAAACGAGTCGTATTTAAATCATCAATTTCTAAATTTTTTACAAGCTTCACTGTATTCATCAAATACTGTCTATCTTGTGAAATGGATGCTTTGTACAAGCTTACATAAAGTAAGCCAAACCCAAGAAGAAATGTAATTAAAAACGTAATTAAAAAGGAACGAACAATTTTCTTATGCATCATTATCTCCAGCTACCAAACGATAGCCTACTTGTCTTACAGATTGAATCCAATGTGCATATTCATTGCCTAGTTTTTTTCGTAATGAATTAATATGTACATCTAACGTTCTACTTTCACCAATAAAATCATATCCCCAAATTTGTTGATCAACTCTTCACGAGAAACGGCTCTACCTTCATTTTTAGCTAAATATTTAAGAAGTTCAAATTCTTTATACGTTAATTCTACAGGCTCTTCATGAATCATTACAATGCGTTTATCCAAATCAATACATAATCCGTGAATCTGAATCAAACGCTCATCCTTTTTACTTCTTCTAAGTAAAGAGCGAATTCTTGCTGCAAGTTCTAAAACACTAAATGGCTTTGTCAAATAGTCATCCGCTCCTAGATCTAATCCCATAATTTTATCTAATTCTTTATCTTTTGCACTTAAAATGATTACTGGCAAATCTTTTAAAGATGCTTTTGAACGAATAAACTTTAAAATATCATATCCACTCATACCTGGAAGCATTAAATCTAGAATAGCTAAGTCAACTTTATTGTCTTGAAGATAGTCATATGCATCTTTTCCATTCTCAAAATCAATTAACTCATAATTAAAACTAGCCAGCGTTAATTTTAATAACTGACGAATATTTTCATCATCTTCAACAATTAAAACTCTTTCCATATCATCAACCTCTTTTTGTCATTTTATCACGATTGCAAATAAAAAAGGAGTAAAGTTTATTTAACATTACTCCTTAATCGTCTAATTTATTTTTTTAAAGATGGGTTCCAGTGTTCGTTTGGTTCTAATCCTAAGAAATCACAAACTGTAGCTGCAACATTTGACAATCCTAGATCTTCGCCTTCTTTTAATTCACATTCAGCATTATATACAATGAATGGAACTGGTGCTAATGTGTGGCTAGTCTTACTTTCATCGTCCGCATTACCATGGTCTGCAGTTACTAATAAAATACCATTTACTTTATTTACAGATTCAATAACACGTGCAAGTTCTAAGTCTACAGATTCAACACCAATAATAGTTGCAGGTAAACTTCCAGTATGTCCTACCATGTCACCATTTGGATAGTTTGTACGAATGAAATCATAGTTTCCACTTTCGATTGCTTCACACAATTTGTCAGTGATTTCAGCAGCCTTCATCCAAGGTCTTTGTTCAAATGGAACTACATCACTTGGAATTTCAACATAAGTTTCTAAAGACTCATCAAATTTTTCTGAACGGTTACCATTCCAGAAATAAGTAACGTGTCCATATTTTTGAGTTTCACTAATTGCATATTCACGAATACCATGTTTGCATAATTCTTCAGTCAATGTATATTTGATTTTTGGTGGTTCAGTCAAATAGTTCTTTGGAATTTGTAAGTCTGCATCATATTGTAACATACCTGCAAATTTAACATTTGGAACTTTAACACGATCAAATTTATCAAATGAAGCATCTCCATCAAATGCTAAAGAGATTTCTTGAGCGCGGTCACCACGGAAGTTGAATAATACTACGCTATCACCATCATCGATAGTACCTACTGGAGTACCATCTTTTGCGATGACAAATCCTGGAAGATCTTGGTCAACAACATTTAATTCTTTACGATAAGTTTCAATAGCTTCTGTAGTTGAAGCAAATTGTCTTCCTTCACCCATTACGTGAATCTTCCATCCACGTTCAACCATAGACCAGTCAGCTTCATAACGGTCCATTGTGATTTGCATACGTCCACCACCACTAGCAATACATGCGTGGAAGTTGTCGTCATTTAATTCTGCCATAAATGATTCAATATCATTTACATATTCTAAAGCGGAAGTTGCAGGAACATCACGTCCATCAAGTAATGCATGAACACGAACTTCTTTAATACCTTCATTTTTAGATTCTTTAATCAAAGCCTTTAAGTGAGAAATATTAGAGTGTACGTTTCCATCACTTAAAAGACCGATGAAATGCATCTTGCTGTCTTTTGCATTTTCAGCTAAATCCTTCCAAGTTTTAGAATTGAAGATTTCTTTAGACTCAATATTTTCGTTAACTAATTTAGCTCCTTGAGAATAAATTTGTCCACAACCTAAAGCGTTGTGTCCAACTTCTGAGTTACCCATATCTGAATCTGTAGGAAGTCCTACTGCAAGTCCATGAGCACGAAGTTGTGTATGTGGACATTCTGCCCACAATTTATCAAGTGTTGGTTTGTTGGCTAATGCAACCGCATTGTTCTTCTTGTCTTCACGAATACCAATACCGTCCATAACAACCAAAATTACTGGTCTTTTTTCCATTGTATTTTTCCTCCATTAATCGATAATAATATAACACTAACTAGGCCTTTTTTCAATGAACTCGTCTCAACAAATGAATTTTTTCACAAAAAGAAAAAGCCGCTTAACGGCTTTGATAACGAGATAAAAATTGTTGTGTTCTTTCCTGCTTTGGATGCTCGAACAATTGTTCTGGGCTACCTTGTTCTGCAATGACACCTTTATCCATAAAAATAACACGATCACTTACTTCTCTAGCAAACTGCATTTCGTGTGTAACGATAACCATAGTCAAACCTTCATTGGCTAGCTTTTTCATAACATCCAAAACATCACCAACCATTTCTGGGTCCAATGCACTAGTTGGCTCATCAAATAGTAACACTTCAGGATCCATACACAAGGCACGTGCAATCGCAACACGTTGCTTTTGTCCACCAGAAGTTTAGTGCTTGGCTTATTCGCGAATTCTTTCATTCCTACTTCATCTAAGAATTTTAAAGCTGTAGCCTTTGCTTCTTCTTTCGATTTTTTTAAAACACGAATCTGACCTAACACGCAGTTTTCTAAAACAGTCAAATTATTAAATAAGTTAAAACTTTGGAACACCATTCCAACCTTAGAACGATATTCATTGACATCCATTTGACCACTCAGAATGTCTTTACCATGATATAGAACATGGCCTCCATCCATTCTTTCTAATAGGTTTACACATCTTAACATTGTACTTTTACCAGATCCACTCGACCCAATAATTGTAACCACTTCTCCTTTATGAATATCGAAATCTACATCATTTAATACTTTAAGATTTCCAAAATGTTTCTGGAGATGTTGAATTTGAATAATTGTTTCCATAAATACCCTCCTAGCTACAGAAATCTTTCATACTGCTTTCGCTATCCATTCTTTTTTCAAGATAATTCAATAAGAATGAAGCAAGTGTTGTTAAAATTAAATATAAAACTGCTGAAACCATAAATGTTTCAATATAACGATAGTTACTTCCTGCTACAGATGTTGTCTGAAAGTACAATTCCGTTACCGTAATAACATTCAACATTGAACTATCCTTAATATTTACAATCAATTGGTTTCCAATAGAAGGAAATGAATTCTTAATAGCTTGAGGAAATACAACATACATCAAAGTTTGCATCGTTGTCATACCTAAAGACATTGCGGCCTCATTTTGTCCTTTATCCACAGACTGAATTCCAGAACGGATAATTTCAGCCATATAAGCACCTGTATTGATTGAAATAATAATCAAACCTGCTGTAATCGGAGTCCATCCAATCACAGGTTTCCTAAATAGTAAATAAACATAGCTTGAACCATCATTGGTGTACCTCTGAATATCCAAATATACAATCCAGTAATGATTCTACCTATTCTTTTTAAAACTTTAATACCTGTTGAATCATATTCATTGATCTCAATCGCACGAATGCCGCCGACTAATAAGCCTACGACAAATCCTGCAAATGTACCAACAAATGCGAACAACAAGGTCATCTCAATTCCATATTGGAATAGAGGTAAGTTATGAACAAATATGTTCCAAGCCTTCGCAAAATCAATACGCATAATTAATCCTCTGTTGGTTGGTGTTCAACTGCATATTCCATCATTCTTCACGTTCTTCATCACTAATACTATCTAATGCTTTTTGAACCTTTTTGAAGAATTTTGAATCACGAGAACCTTCTTTTAATGCGATTGAAACAGTTGTATCACAATCAAATCCATGTCCATCTGCAAATTGAACGACTGTTAAGTCTGGGTTAGCTTCTACCACACCTTTGGCAACTGCCATTTCAGCAGTAATTCCATCCACTTCGTGTTGTTGTAAAGCCAATACCATTTCTGGATAAGTAGCCTTTGGTGTTACGTGATTTACACCTTTGATTTGATCAATAACTGAGTCATAGTTTGTTGCTTTTTGACCAACGATGTTCTTTCCAGTAAATTGTTGAATATCTGTATATCCAGCTTCTTCACTATCTTTACGAACAATCATGATCATTCCCTTTGAATCATAATATGGAGTTGTAAAGTCAGCTCCTTCTTCACGATCTTTATCTTTAGTCATACCAGCGATAATCGCATCGATTTCATCACCTTCTAAAGCTGGAATCAATCCATCCCATGCAGTTTTCTTAATGACTAATTTCTTTCCTAATTTTTTCGCAATCTTTTTAGCGACTTGCACATCATATCCATCCGCATAACCAGCTTTACCCAATTTTACAGAAGTATCTGTTTTTTCAGATGTTTGCCAGTTAAATGGAGCATATCCACATTCCATTCCAACGACAAATGTGTCCTTATCTTCTGATGTTGTAGCTGTGTTTGATCCACATCCTGTTAGTGCAAAAGCACATACCATGCAGATGCCATTAATTTTTTTAAAGTTCATATTTTCTTTTCTCCTTCTCTAATCGGCAAAGAATAGAAAAAAGCTATGCGGGGCATACCACATAGCTAAAAAACAATCTCATTAACTATAAGATAACGCCTCTTCCTGACGAAGGAGTGTTATAAGTATTCCTTATAACCCCAAGAAATAAAATTGCCATTTTACTTCTTTCGGCATTGGTTACCTTTCAAACACTTCACAGTCTGCCAACTCCATGTTTTACTCTGATGCAATGCTGCCTCTATCTTTACTCGATTTACTTTATAGTGCTTATTATACTCAACATATACATAGTGTCAAGAAAGAAATTACATTTTTTCATAAATTTGTAAATATTTTCACGGTTTTTTTAAGCTTCTTTTAAGTTTTTAAAACTATTCTATATACAGAAATAAGCAGTAATCAACCCAATACATATAACCCTTTCCTAATAAAAAGCTGTTTATTTCATATATTCCTATTTCTTTGGTGAGTCACAATAATAGACTCACCCCTTTTTTTTTGAACAAGAGAAAAAGAAAAGAATCAATCTTTTCTCTTAATGCGTTTCTCCAGAAACCACTTTAATATCCGTATCACTCTCTAGCATAGCTTCTACAGACAACTCAATAGCTTTGGCAATATCTTTTAAATTCATTCCCGGTGTTCCTGCTGGTTGATTCACTGTTTGTTCAGTCGCAAAAGGTACATGCATAAAGCCACCTTTTACATCTTTAAATTCTGTATGACAATAATGCAATACAGAGTACATCACATCGTTACAAACATAAGTACCTGCTGTATAACTAACACTTGCAGGGATTCCATTTTCCTTCATTTTTTCAACCATTCTAAACACAGGTAGCATTGTAAAATAAGCTTCTGGCCCATTTTCTACAACACTTGTTTGCATTGGTTGATTGCCTTCATTGTCGGCAATTCTTGCATTTCTAAAGTTAATACCCACATTCTGTGTGACTTGACTTCTTCCTCCTGCTTGACCAATACACAATACATAATCTGGTTTAGAAGATTGAATTTCTTCATAAACTGCATCCGGTCCCTTTTGAAATACAGTTGGAATTTCTTTCTTAATAATTTTTGCCCCACTAATTTCATCCGGCAATAATTTAACAGCTTCATAAGCTGGATTGATTGTTTCTCCTCCAAAAGGATCAAATCCTGTAATCAATACTTTTTTCATAACATTTCATCTCCTATGACATCATGATCATCATGACAATTTGTACCACTAACATAACCACGGCAACAAGTACTTGTTTTTTAATGACACCATTTTTTGTCTTTCATTTCTAGAATTGCGACTGGCACTATATTAAAGTTAGCTGCCATTGGTGTACATAGTGTACCACAATATCCACAAGTTAAAGCTAAAGATCCAATCACTACTGGATCTGCTCCATATTTAAGCACAAAAGGAGCCCCAATCCCAACTGTCATTACGGTAATTGCCGCAAAAGCATTTCCCATGATCATGGTAAATACTGCCATGCCAATCGCATAAACAATAATTCCAATTGTAACATTGCCTGCAGGAATAATATTAGATACTAAACTAGAAATGACATCTCCTACACCGGCTGCAGTAAATACAGCTCCTAAAGCAGCAAGTAACATTGGAAGCATACTTAATGGTCCAACCACATCCATCATTCTTCGACAATCTTTTAAGAAGACACTTGGTGTATTTGCTTTTGAATAAATACGCAAAATAATCATGGCCACAAAAACGCCAACAGTCATTCCAACTAATGGTGAAATCTTAGTAAAGAAAGCTGCAAGTAATGCAAACAAACCAATACATACAGCTGGAAAAAATACTTTTGCGCCAATCTTCTTGTTGTTTTGTTCCATCTCTTCAAGCGTAGGTTCAGGCTCATTACCTGGTGAAACTTCTTTAGAATTGGAGGTAAAACCAAGATAATCAACAAGATACCATCAACCAAGGCAGGTAACCATTTACCTAGCACAAACATCAGTCCTAAATCAAACCAGAAAACAAATGAACCAACACTGTTTTTATTTTCTTTATCTTTTAGATTTTTAAAGGCAACATACATAGAAATCAATCCAATAATACAATACATGACTTCTAATAGTTTTTCTGAAAGTGTAACATCTACACTCGTATAAAATTGAATTGGATTCATTATTTAGTCTCCTTTCTAGATAATTGTTTATCTTTAAGATAGTAATACACAATCGCAACAGCTACGGCAATAATTGCCACCGGAATTTGCACTTTCATTAAATCGACCAATTCAACATTGTATCCTAAGCCAGCTAATGTAGATTGCACTAAAATCATTCCACTTGTTCCTACAAACAAAACTTGTCCAAAGAACCATGCGATATTTTCCATACCACTTGCCATTCCTTTTAAGTTTTCTTCATACTTTTCACTGATCTTTTTACCATTTTTCTTAGCTGCAGCACTCGCCATAGGCAATACAATAGGACGAACAAATCCGGCTACGCCACCAAAGCTTACATTAAATGCCGCAAAAACCAATCTAAACACCCCATAAATCGCAAGAACAACACCGGCTGATGCATTTTTAAATTTCTTCATTAAATTAGCTGCTGCTTGTTTTAAACCATTTCTTTCCAGAGTTCCCGTAACAACCATGACCATCACAAATACACACATACTGCGGTTAGCGACAAAACTAGATCCAAGTGTTTCCAAGAAAGTAACAGGATCCATACCTGCAACAAGTGCAGTCACAATAGCGGCAATCATAATAATCAAAATCGAATCCAATTTTAATACAAATCCGATTACGACAATTAGAATACCTAATAATTTCAATAATTCCATACTCTTTCATTCTCTCTTTCATATTTCTTACAGAAATTTATATTCGAAATTATATCATATTCTTCAAGAAAAACAAAAAAATGGATCATTGATCCATTCACAACACTTCTTTATAAACTCTTAATACATTTTTATAGAAGATTTTTTCCACTTTCTTCTTGTGTAAGACCCGCCTTATATAAAGCTTCTTCTAATAAATTCATCATAGAAGCATTTTCAATTTCTAAAGGACATGAAA
>ENA-OQCN01000174-OQCN01000174.1-human-gut-metagenome-genome-assembly--contig:-NODE-174-length-32915-cov-2.860162_pt1 | contig 32915 bp, 38 predicted proteins | sample MGYA00242497_ERZ504576 | MGnify/ENA primary metagenome ERZ504576 (study PRJEB26092, sample SAMD00036296) | human gut metagenome | host: Homo sapiens | study: EMG produced TPA metagenomics assembly of...
TAATTTTTATTTTTCTTCATACTTGCTCCTTTCTCTGAGAGAGTGCGTCAGCTTACCTTTTTTGAACGTGCCAGCAAGGAGCGCAACGATTATCAAAAGGATTCCTTCTATAATCAGAATAATGATGTCAAAACTGGAAACGCTTTGACCAAATTGCCAGAATATCATATTTTTTAATTGGCTTCCAGGCAGTGCGGCACTTATGCGGCGAAGCATATCCGGCAAGAATGCAGAAGGAATCAGACAGCCTGAGGCATACATTACAAGAAGAGATACAGCAAATGTGGTTATCATACAGGCCTGCTTGCATGCAGATGCGGCAGATAAAAAGTTCAAGTGCGCATGAAAAAAATGCACATACAAAACATGAAACGAGAGTGTGTCCAATCAAAAAGGCAGGAACAATATGTGCTACGCTTCCAATTGTACCGATCAAAAGACATATGGCTGAAAAAATGAGCCATTGACATATTACTGCTGCTGAAAAATCTGCCAGCAGACAAAAAGAATCAGAAAGGCCAAGGCGCGAGAGTGCAGGCAGTACGGTACGGTTTGGAGCAACAAAGAAAAAGCACAGATTTATGCCTGACAGCAAGAACAAAAGAGCCAGTCCGCTGCATAGATAGCCAACAAGAACGAAATCTGTGGCAGGTGCGTTGTCAGAAGAGATTTCTTCCTTTTCAAGACTACTCTCTTCGATGTCGCTTCCAACAATTTGAAACAGTGCATCGCGCTTCAAAACAGCATTGATATACAAATCGTTTAGCTGTGTGTTTGCTTTATCCTGCTGTTTTTCGGTAGCATCAAAGTCATCATAGATTTCATACAGCGCATAGACTCCAGTTTGAGAGCTTGCTACCATCTGGGAGAGGCTGTCAACAATTTGACGAAAGATTACTGTCTCAATGCTTGGCTCACCAGGATAAATGATGCGGGCAGGAAGATCATTCGTGCCGCTCATGATAGTGTGGATCATGCCTTCTGGGATAATGACAGCTGCCTTAACCTCACCTGAATCGAGCATGGCTTTTGCTTCGTCCTCAGAGGTGGTTTGTTTAATTGTGACCATTGAGGATAAGCTTTCCATGTTTGAGACCATGCCGAGTGCAAGTGAGTAATGAAGTCCTGCATTTTTTGGCATAACGAAGACAACGTTAAAGTGAGAAGCGGCTGAAGTGTCGTTTTTTTGATTGACGAATGAAAGGCCATATATGGCTGCTGCGCAGATGATGCCTAAAAGAGCGAGGCCGCACAAAAGCTTTCCGAGTCTTCTAAAGCAGCGCTTCCAGGTAAAAGCCAGATAACAACGACGCAAATTTAAAGTAGAACTCATGATAAGTATTCAATAATCTCCTTTACTGGTGTGTCGGCTGCAAGCGTTCTTGCATGACCGTCCTTTAACAGAATCAGTTTGCTGCACAAATCAAAATCAGCCTCCTCATGCGTAGCAAGAAGAACGGTATTTCCCTGAGCACAGTACAAATGAATATATTCGCGTATATCCTCCTTGCAGACAAGATCTAGTGCAGCATCAGGTTCATCAAGAAGTAAAAGTGTTGGGCGCGATGCAAGTGCGCAGGCAATGCTTAGGCGCTTTTGCATGCCGCCGGAGAGAGCCTTTGCCTTTTTGTGGAGGAAAGGTTCAATTTTTAATATGGATAGAAAACCATCCTTTAAATCATCTTCAATGGAATATTCGGTAGCGCTGTACCATAATTTTAAGTGATCCATGGCAGTCATATCAGGGAAAAGTGGGTTATTTTGAGCCACATATCCGATTTTTGTGGACTGCAGAGACGGATTTTTTAACAGATTCTTTCCATCAAATAGAATAGTTCCGCTGTCTGGCGTATCTGTTCCTGAAAGAATATGCAAAAGTGTAGACTTTCCGCAGCCGTTAGGACCGAGTAAGCCAATGCATTCGCCAGGTGCAGCATCAAACGATACATTTTGCAAAACCTGCTGTTTTTTATAAGATTTTGAAATAGATTGTATAGATAACATAAGACTCCATTCTGCTGCGAGGCATTTTGCAGCAAACTTGTTGACTGTAACAAAAACAGTATAGCATAAAATGAAAAATCAGAAAAGATAAGCATCATGTTTTTTTCTTTACAACCAGTAACGCTTATGCTATACTGCGAATAGAAGCTATCGGGCAAATATTGGCTTAAAAGCTATAGTTTGTCAAAGAGAGCACGACAAAAAAAGAAAGGTAAATGAAACAATGAAGGGAATTATTTTAGCAGGCGGCAGTGGTACAAGACTGTATCCGCTGACCAGAGTAACATCAAAGCAGCTGCTTCCGATTTATGATAAGCCGATGATTTATTATCCGCTGTCTGTTCTTATGAACGCAGGAATCCGCGAGATCTTAATCATCTCTACACCAGATGATACGCCAAGATTTGAGGCACTTTTGGGTGATGGTCATCAGTTTGGAATCGAGCTGTCTTATGCAGTACAGCCAAGTCCTGATGGACTGGCACAGGCATTTGTTATCGGCGCTGATTTTATTGGCAATGATAATGTAGCAATGGTTCTTGGCGATAATATTTTTGCAGGTCATGGTCTGACAAAGAGATTGAAGGAAGCTGCAAACCGCAAAGTCGGTGCTACTGTATTCGGCTACTATGTAGACGATCCGGAGCGTTTTGGTATTGTTGAGTTTGATAAGAATGGAAAGGCAATCTCTATCGAAGAAAAGCCGGCACATCCAAAGAGCAACTATTGTGTAACTGGTCTTTATTTCTATGATAACCGTGTTGTTGAGTATGCAAAGAACTTAAAGCCATCTGCAAGAGGAGAGCTTGAAATCACCGATCTGAACCGCATTTATCTGGAGAACGGTGAATTAAATGTTGAGCTTTTGGGACAGGGCTTTACATGGCTTGATACTGGTACACATGAGTCTTTAGTAGATGCAACTAATTTTGTACGTACCGTTGAGACACATCAGCACAGAAAGATTGCTTGTCTTGAGGAGATTGCATACTTAAATGGATGGATCACAAAGGAGCAGCTGATGGAGGTTTATGAGATCTATAAGAAGAATCAGTATGGTGCTTATCTGTTAGATGTCATGAATGGAAAGTACATCGACAAATAAAATAATGATGAAAAGAAAATATCGTGTGATATTGCTGGCAGCGCTGGTGCTTAGCTGGATGGGCATGATTTTTATGTTCTCCAGTCAGGACGGCGCTGCGTCGTCTGAGACGAGCGGTCGGGTAGTAGAACGGGTGATTGCCGTAGTAAAACCTGATTTTAACAGCCTTGCAAAGAGCGAACAGATCAGCTTTCGAAAGATGGTCACATTTTTTGTACGCAAGGGAGCGCATTTTACAGAATACATGATTCTGGGCGTGCTTCTTTTTTTATTTTATTATGAGTGGAGACCGAAGATTTTTCAGGTGCCGCAAAAGGAAAATATGCATATAATGAAGCTTCGTCTATGCCGCATCTGGTTTACGGCTTGGATCACAGGTACGCTTTATGCAGCAAGCGATGAGTTTCACCAGATGTTTACTGGAGGGCGTTCCCCACAGGTAAGGGATGTGTGTATAGATAGCTCTGGAGCAGCAGTTGGATGTCTGCTTGCACTGATGGTCATAGTGTTCATATTAAGAAAATTTGCAAGAAAAATGCAGAGGCAGACAGAAAAATAATATGTAAAAGTAAAACAAAATAAGGCATCAAAGCGAAAACATGAAAGTGAAGATGCCAAAGACAAGACATCATATAGGACAGCAGGAGGAATAAAAAATGACAGAAGCATTGGAAAAGAATATCAGAAAAGTAGTGCCGTATGTTCCGGGGGAACAGCCACAAAATCCAAACGTGATAAAGCTAAACACAAATGAAAATCCTTATTCACCTGCACCTGGTGTAGCGCGCGTGTTAAAGAGCATGGATGCAGATCTGTTGCGTCTTTATCCAGATCCGACAAATGGTTGTCTTGTAAAAGCACTGGCAGATTATTATGGATTATCAGAGGAGCAGGTCTTTGTGGGAATTGGTTCTGATGATGTTCTAAGTATGAGCTTTCTGACATTTTTTAATTCTGGAAAACCTATTCTGTTTCCAAATGTAACTTATTCATTCTATGATGTTTGGGCTGATCTGTACCGTATCCCATATGTAACATGTGCGCTTGATGATCAGATGATGATCAAAAAGGAAGACTATTTCAAAGAAAATGGTGGTATTGTGATCCCAAATCCGAATGCACCGACTGGAGTATATGAGCCGCTTGAGACATTTGAGGAAATTTTACAGAAGAACCCAGATGTTGTTGTTATTGTCGATGAAGCCTATGTGGATTTTGCAGATGGCTCATCAGCACGCACTCTGATTGAAAAGTATCCAAATCTGCTTGTTGTTCAGACTTTCTCAAAGTCACGTTCAATGGCTGGAATGCGTATTGGCTATGCGATGGGAAATAAAGAATTGATTAAGTCACTTAATGATGTAAAATATTCCTTTAATTCCTATACAATGAGCCGTGTGGCGCTTCTTTGCGGTGTTGAGGCTGTAAATGATAAAGCTTATTTTGAGAAACATGTTAAAAAGATTTGCGATACTCGTGAAAAGACAAAGAAAGCATTGGCTGCGCTTGGTTTTTCATTTCCAGACTCCCAGTCAAACTTTATCTTTGCATCACACAAGAGTATGCCGGCAAAGGAGATTTTTACAGCATTAAAGGAACGAAATATTTTTGTTCGCTACTTTAACAAGCCAGGTATTGATAATTATCTGCGTATCACGATCGGTACTGATGAGCAGATGCAGGCACTTGAGGCAGCATTGAGAGAAATCTTGCTGCAGGCATAAAGAATATGTAACTATTCAGAGCCATGCAAAATTGCTTTCTGTGAATGCTTGCATTCAGACAGAATAGCAATTTTATATGGCGAGGTAACCACATGAGCAAAATAGAAGCATCGAAGATGCGATTTTGCGAATGTGGTTCTGAATAGTTACGAATATACAAAAATAAATTAGATAAAAAGGCAGAGACAAAATCGGTAAAATGATTTGTCTCTGTTTTTTTGCTTATAGTATGCAGGTGTTACACCAGTTAATTTCTTGAATTGGCGATAGAAATGAATTTCATTTCTTGTATTCCGGAGAGCGGCCTGATTCCGGTAGACTTCTATCAGGATCCATCTTGTGATTGGAGAGATGATACTGCAGGAGCAATTGCAGCATGTGGTCTTATCGAGCTGAGCAAGGTAACAAAGAACTGGAAGAAGCAGAAGTACATGGATGCAGCAATCAGACTTCTGAAGGCAATTGATGAGAAGGGCTGTAACTACGATCCAAACGTAGACGAGCTTCTTGAGAAATGTACAGCAGCTTACAACGAGCCAGATCATAACTTCCCAATGATCTACGCAGATTACTACTTCATCGAGGCAATCTGGAAGCTGACAGGAGACGAGCTGTTCATCTGGTAATTTTTTACAACTGAATATTAAAGTAAGCGGTCCGGGGTGGAAACCATGGGCCGTTTTTTTATCGTTTACGCGTCATGCCAAATATTTGCAGCTAGGCCCGAAGGTGAAGGGTTTTCACGAGCCGGACACTTGGAGCAGGTCTTTCTAATGTTTGATAATAAAGAGTGTAAAAGGAACCTGCGGAGTTTGGTCCGGCGACGAAACCATTACACCGATGGGCTTTCGTAACATGAAGCGTGAACTGTAATCTTTTTTGATATTTTTAAACTTAACACATCATCGCCCTTGAAAAAACAAGTTGGCTATGATACCATAATACCGTGAAAAAATTTGATTTTGAAGGGGGTGAGCCAAGTAAATGGAATCATTGCAGCAGCGGGAGAATACTGTGGAGGCAAAAAGATTAAAGCGAAAATTTACAGGGGCGTTGTTGGCACTTTTGATTACATTTCTGGCGGTGGTTTCTGCAACATATGCCTGGTATATTTATAATACAAGTCAGCATACGACAAATGTACGTATGGCGGCAGGTGCAGGCGTCAATCTTCAAATCAGTAATGCATATAATGGCGTGTATGGCTCATCAGCTGTTTTAGAAAGCTTTTCAGGACAGCTTGTGCCTGTCTCAACAAATAAAATTAGTGCTGGCTTTCAGAAGGTGACGGAGTTTGCATCAGGCTATCAGACAAAAACAGGACTTGCAGCAAGCATTTTTGGAAATGGAGAGCAAAATGATTATTATCATACAAGTCTGTTTTTAAGAACAACAGGAGGAACACTTGATATATATCTGTCAGATATTGGATTTGAGGACAGTGATGAAGCTTCACCTATTTCTTCAGCAATTCGCTTGGGACTAGTTGTTCATAAAGTGGGAGAGCATCAGGCACATGATAATGAATATATCTTTGCAATAAGCGATAAAAAAAATCCAGAAGCAGAGTATAACACGGCAACAGGGCAGGAGGGCTATGTGCTTGATGCTTCACGCAAGGATGGCACAACAGTGCCATTTACACCATATACATCAGATGAGTATTGTATCTACAATAAAGAGACTGGTGCTGTGAAGCGCAAGGATGATTCACTGCGGCTTTGTACGATATCAGGTGCTGATGATGGAAGTGTTGGTGAATCTGTTGAAATTGAGCTTTACATTTGGCTGGAAGGCTGTGATGAAGATTGTACTTCAAATCTTTGCAGACAAACGCTTAGAAATTTGGCAGTGTCGTTTGCCGGAGTGAAGACAGATCAATAATTAAACAAAAGGGAAGGGAGAGGTCATGAATGATGATGTCAAAAAATTAAAAAAACGACTTCGGGCTGTTATATTTTTGACTGTGATGATTTTTTGCGCAGCAGGCGGCTCTGTCTATGCATGGTTTACGCTGTCAGGAATGGCTTCTACGAATGTAACACCGATGGGTGGTTCAATAAGTAATGGTGATGCGTCACTTTTGATTTCTGCGTCGCGTTTGGGACCATTTGACAAGAACTGCGAGCTGGTGCTAGATGGAAATCCAGACACATTAAAGCCACTCTCGACAGCAGATCTGGATCATTTTTACCGTGCAATTGCACAAAATAAGGACGGAATTGCTGTTCTCTATGAAGCGGCGGATAGTCAGGTGGATGAAGATGCACTTCATGGAACCGTTTACTTAAAGTGTGAGAATGCACCGTGTGATGTGTATTTTGATGCGGAAAATTTAAATGTTGGAAGCGATGCACAGGTGCTTGCTGCGATGCGTCTTGGTATTCGTATCACATCGAATTCTGGTACAAATACATATCTTTTTTTTCTGGATGAGCTAGGAGCTGTTGCAGGAGCACAGTCAAGGGCAACAATACCGGCTTCATCCGCTGTAGTTTCGTCGATATCATCAGGCGGACAGGCGGCTTACGTGTCTGACCCATCAACCACGATTTCCCAATATATGTCTTATAAAAATAGTTCATACAAATATGATGCGGGCGCATCTGTTCTTGTCTCGCTAGAGACCGATGAAGTGGCATCAGTAGAATATTGGCTTTATCTTGAAGGATGTGATGAGCAGTGCTTTAATCCAGTGCAAAATAAGGATGCCGGACTTATGCTCGCGTTTGTTGGAGTGGATGAATCACAGAAGGGAGGAGCAAAATGAAGCAGGCGTTTCGAAATTGGTTTTTGTGTGTCACAGCAATCGCAGCGCTTCTTTCATTAACTGCGGCTACTTATGCATGGTTTACATCTAATCAGGCTGTTTCAACAACAATGGCATCGGCACGTACAGCAGAAGAAAGCTTAGAGCTTCAAATTAGCAGTGACGGCAGCACTTTTTCCAATGCGTCACCTGTTTCGATTGCGCAGGTTAATCAGACTTCACTGACTAATCTTTTGCCTGTCTCTACGGCAGATTTGACGAATTTTATCTATGCGCCATCGACTGTGTCAGATATGGCGGTAACTTTTGAGCCTGTCACTGATGAGCAGTATTATTATCACGGAAGAATCTACTGCGTGCGCTGGCACAGGGATTATCATCAGACACGACACTTTCTCTTTATTTTGATCAGACAGATGGTCTTCTTGGAAAAGATGTAAATGGAACGCTGTTAAATGCTGCCAGACTTGGACTTGTTTTTAACAACGACTACACTTCCTCTGTAATTCTTCGTCTGTCAGAGTCACAAAACGCATCAGGACAGCAGATTTTTAATACAGTTGTCGGCGGTGTGACACTTGGAGCGAATCAAGTACTCTCATGGAATGGAAGCAGCGTTTTTGCTGTGGCTGATCCAAGTGTGCAGATCGCTGATTATACAGTTACATTTGGTGCGTCGGATATGAGTATTCCACAGCGGCCACTATGTGTGATGAATTTGAATCAAATTTATCCGGTAGATGTCTATTTCTATTTGGAAGGCTGTGATCCAGACTGCTCTGATGCAATCACGCACAATGAGCCGATCTGTATCTGGCATTTTACGGCATTTCGGGCCGGGAAGGAGGCCAGTGATGAAGGGAAAACAGTTGGGACGTTCGCAAAAAGAGAGCAGCAATCAAGCAAAGGCACAGGCTCGTTTGGAACGATCTCGTGTCCGCACATCAATCCTACTTTTGTTGTTGGCACTTGTTGCAGTGACTGCAACGACAGTTGCATGGTTTTCGATTGCAGATAGAGCGAGGGTGCGCACAATGAGTCTTGATATTATATCAGGTGTGGATCTTAGAATGGATCTTGATGCACATGATACAATTGAAGCATACAAAAAAACGCTGTCATTTGAAGAGATTGCATCGCGCATTCAAAAGGAAAAGGGTTTTTCAATGAAAGAAGTACCGCTAGAACCGGTTACGACGATTGATCAGCGCAGCTTTACTTTTGAAAGTGGGGCGGCTGCGTCAGCAAAAAGTGGTGCATATCTTGAGTTTACGCTTCACTTTATGGCAGCGAAGGATATGATAGTACATTTGACGAGTGCAGACAGTTCAAAAAACATCAGAGACGAAACTGCAATCTTGTCAGATACATCATCGCTTTCTGAGGCAATGCGTATTTCATTTGAGGCTGACGGTATATGTTATGTGTATGATCCGGGATTAGGTGATACGATGACAAAGACAACGTCTGCAAGAACCTTTGGTCTATTGCCGTCAGAACAAATGATATTAAATGAAAATAATGCCATGTTTTCGCTTAAGGAAGGTGAGGATAAGGCAGTTTTGGTACACATCTGGTTAGAAGGAACAGACCCGCTGTGTACAGATGAATTAAAATCGGCTGAGTATGCGATTAGGCTTCGTTTTACAGGAACAGATTCCTCGAATCAGGCCTTTGACCACTAATATAGTTCATATCACGTGAACGCTAATTAACATTACGAAGCAACAAAAATGAGAGGACAAAAAAGAAAATGAATGCAGTGAAACGAGCAGCAAATGTATTATTAAGTGTAATCCTGTGGGCAGTCATTTTGGTGGCAGCGCTTTATGCTTTTACGACAATGGCAACTAGGGATAATCAGAATGTATCAAATCTCTTTGGGTATACGCCGTTAGTAGTAAAATCTGATTCAATGGCACCAACATTTGAGACTGGAGACTTGATTGTGATCAAAAAGTGCGATCCACAGACGTTAAAGGAAGGAGATATCATCTGTTTCCACACAATCATAAACAACGAATATGCACTTAACACGCACCGTATCAAGAGCATCGAGGCAGTAGGGGATGCAAGAAGCTATACAACAATCGGTGATAACAATAATGGTATTGCAGATCAGCATGTGATTTCCGATGGTGATATTGTCGGAAAATATGTGACAAGTATTCCGAAGATCGGAAAAGTAATGGACTTTTTATCAGGAAGTACAGGTTTCTTGATTGTAATCGTGCTTCCGATGTTGCTCTTCTTTATTTATCAGGTATATCATCTGATTACTATAAGCATTAACTTAAAGAAGGCAATTGCAGTTGAGACTGCAAAAGAGCAGGAGAGTGCAAATATGCAGGCAGCAAAGGACGCAGAGGCGGCACTTGCAGAGGCAAAGCGTATGCGCGAGGAGGCGGAGGCAATTCGTGCACAGGCGCAGGCAGACCTTGAAAAGGCAAAGCAAGTATCTGACGAGAGCAAAAGCGGGAAGGAGTAATTGTGAGTGAATTCTTAAAATTTGCCTATGAAGTTTTGTCTCAGGTCGTTTACAATATTGTGACATGGCTGGCAGGTTTTTTGACGTTATTTATCACCGGCTGGGTACAGTATTTAATATCTTTTTACATATTTTCCAACGCTTAGCATTACAGGAAAATTCTATCTGTAATCTTAATGCTGATTTTAATTGCGATTCCAATTTTACTTCTTGTAATTATTGTGCGTCATGCGATTCTTCGCCATCAGCTTAAAACAGATAAGAGTGACAATGCAACGCTTTACAAGGAGATTGGACGCTTAAATAAGCAGGTTCTGTCACTGATGGATGAGAAAAACAGCATTTTAGCACTTAAGGTTAATGCGATGGGCGGAACTGAGCGTATTCCGTATATGGGTGCATCAGCGCTTACAGATGATGTGATTCCAACAGTTGATGCCGTTACAAACAGCGCGTCTGCTGCAAGCGCAGCCAATCCCAATATGCCGCTTCCAGGAACTGCAGCGCTTGCAGCGGCAGCGGCACAGTCCCATGGAAAGCTTTCAGCAGGAGCAGGTGGTGCAGGAGCACCAATTGTTCAGGCTGTTTTATCCGAAGCGAAGCTTAACATTGAGCATCGTTTCCCGAAATTAACACTTGTGGATGAAAAGTATGCAGCGCTTACACCTCCTGAATATGATAACGAGATTTCGCTTCAGGAGTTTGCAGAAGGATACCGCCGATATGCAGCCAGCCAGATGAAACTTTACTACACACCTGAGATTGTGCGCCGTTTTGTTGCAGGTATGGCAGCTAGCAAGCTTCTGATTTTGGAAGGTATCTCAGGTACTGGTAAAACTAGTCTTCCATATTCGTTTAGCCGTTATCTGTCCAATCCGTCAACTATTGTATCGGTACAGCCATCATTTCGTGATCGCACGGAGCTGCTTGGTTATTTCAATGAGTTTTCAAAGCGCTTTAACGAGACTGAGTTTTTGCGTGCGCTGTATGAGGCGAACTACAGACCAGACCCAACGCTTATTGTGCTTGATGAAATGAACCTGGCGCGAATTGAGTATTATTTTGCTGAAATGCTTTCTGTCCTTGAAATGCCCAATAAGGACGAGTGGGTGCTTGACCTTGTGCCTACAGCATGGGATGGCGATCCAGTTAAGATGGATGGCGGTAAAATTCATGTGGCTGATTCTACATGGTTTATCGGAACAGCAAATAATGATGATTCCACGTTCACGATTACTGATAAGGTATATGACCGTGCGATGCCAATAGAATTAAATGAGCGTGCCGATGCATTTGAGTGCGAGCTTCAGCCACATTGCAATGTGACGGCAGAGCATCTCGAGTATCTGTTTCAAAAGGCACAGGTGGATTATCCGATCAGTGATGAGTTGATGAATAAGATGCAAAAACTTGATAATTATCTTATTACACGTTTCAAGCTTTCATTTGGAAACCGTATTATGAAGCAGCTTTATGATTTCATCCCGGTTTATGTAGCCTGCGGCGGAACTGAGCTGGGAGGCATGGATTATATCGTTGCGCGTAAGGTTCTTAAGAAATTTGAAGTATGAACGTCACATTTGTAAGAGACGAGATTACAGGGCTGATCACTTATATTGATAAGCTGTTTGGAAAAGCTGAAATGCAGGATAGTAAGGCATACTTGAGACGTATACAAAATTTGTACTAACAGTTCTTTTAACTTTGGGGAGTCAGGATGGCAAATACGATCAATGATTTATATACGAAATATACGAATAAAGTAGAACGAACTCTGGAAAATGACAGGTATTTCCAATACCTGTTTGAGATTGTTCAGGCAGGAAATAACACGATCCATCAAAACAATCGTGTCCTTCATAAGGTAGTGGATGAACGGTGGCTTACAGTTGTAGAAGAAGGTCTGACGTCGATTTTTAATATCGTGGATAAGCCGCGCCGTTTCATCGCAACGACTGAAGAAGTTGTTCCAGTGGCATTGGCCAGGAAGATCACAGCAGACAGTGTGCGTCACCTTAGCCAGAATACGCAGTTTATTACAACAAATGCAAAGGGCGACATACAGCCAACGAAGGTTTTGAATGTGACAACAGAAGAAAGCTTTGATTTGTATGAGAATCGTTTTGTATATCATCTGATTCAGCGTCTCTTTGCATTTGTTGATAAGAGAACGGATGTCATTTTCTGGTCTACAGGCGATGAGACATGCAATACGATGTGTATGGAGAGCAAAATAGACGATGCCTACGAAGAGATTTCCTACAAGGTTGAGATGACTGTCAAAAACCGCCAGAGTTTTGCCGAAAATGACAATGATAACATGGATCTTTTTAAGAGAATCGACCGTGTGCGCCGTATGTCAAGAACACTTCGCGCCAGCTCTTTTTGCGATATTATGAATGGCTGTGCGAAGGTAAGAAGTCCGATTCAGCGAACAAATTTGATGATGAAGGATCCAGATTACAGAAATTGCTACAAGCTGTGGCAGTTTATCGAAAGCTACGATGAAGTGGGCTACAGCATAGAGGAGCAGGATACGGCACTTGAGTTTGATGAAGAGTATCAGACACAGATGTACATCAATTTGATTACAAATTACACGATATTTAAGAGTCTTCTTGAATCAGATCCTAGAAAGCTTACCGAGATTGCAACGAAAAAGCGTAGGCCAGTTAAACCAAAGTTTATCAAAAAAATTCAGGAAGAAATTGTGGATAACTGTGATATCCCAGATGTCGAAGTGAGAAAGGTCTTTATCGAGGAGGTCACACAGGCTCAGCTTGATGCCGAGGCAAAGTTAGCAAAGGAGACTGCCAACAGAGAAAAGCTTGAAAATAGCCTAATGCAGTTACAGGAGTCTGCATCTGATTTAGAGTGGCAGCTTGATGCGCTGCAGCAGCAGATGGACGAGCTAGAACAAAAGCGTGCCCAGATCGAGGAGCAAAAAAATGCACTAGAGGCAAAGCTTGTCGAGGAGAAGAAAGCAAAAGAAGAGCTTCAGGCGGCAATGGAAAAAGCTGATGCTGAGGCAAGGGCTGCAATCGACAATGCACAGACCGAGGCAAAGCAGGCAATAGAGGCAGCGCAGAAAAACATTGAGCAGGTCAGGGAAGAAACGCAGCAGAATATTGAGCAGATAAAAGCAGAGGCCGAGAGTGAAGTACAGAATGCTAAGAGCAAGGTGCAGAGTATTCAAAAGCAGCTTGAAGCAATCAAGAGCCAGAGTACAGAGCAGATCGCAGTGCTTCAGAAAAATTGCGATGAACAGTGTGCATTAACACAAAATAAGGCAAGGGAGTCGATTGATCGGACCAACCAGGAAGCAAATGATCTTGTCGAGCGCACAAAAAATGAAGCACGTACGGCGATAGAAGAACCTTCAAGCACAGCTGTCTCAGGCGAAAAAACAGCTGATAAGGAGCGTATCGATAAGGAACACGCACTCGAAAAGGCTAAGGCCAATTCATTGTCTCACTATATTGTAAATGCACTTCGAGGCCGTAAAGCGGCTGCAGATACTTCAACTGATATTGTAAATGCTGAAAATGACGAGCATGATAAATCAGATCAGAAAGAGGATGAAAACAAATAATGATAAGAAAGATAATCTGCGGAGTCATCAATACGCTTTCTGTTCTTGTCATAGCGGCAGCAATTGTAATTTTGTGTATGGTTCTTTTTACTGAGCCTGGAAAGCCACCTAATATTTTTGGCTTTACAATGCTTCGTATCACGACGGGAAGTATGGAACCAACATATGCGACTGACACACTGCTTGTAGTAAAAAAAACAGATCCAAAAGAAATCATGGAGGGAGATGTGATCTCCTTTTACTCAACTGATCCGGCACTTGAGGAGCAGTCAACACGCACCGCGTGGTTTCGATTAGCCAAGATGGAGACAATTACATCTACACGACAAAGGGAGATGCGAATAATGCAGCTGATTTATATGATGCGCAGTCACGCTATTTGATTGGAAAAGTGATTTGGTCATCGCTTTTTCTTGGAAAGCTTTCGCGTCTGGCAGCAAATCCGTTAATCTTTATTCCGCTCATTTTGATTCCGCTGGCAGCAATATTGATTACAAACCTTGTCCATACAGTTCGTCTTGCAAAAACGATTGCAAAAGAGGAAGAGGAGGCAGCGGTCAAAGAAGCGATTCAGGCACTTCGGGCAGAACGAGAACAAAAGAAGTGAGCCATACAGTGCCTCAAGCGGCTTATTGACTTTAAAGAATGTGAATGATATAATCGTAACGAAAAAAGCTAGAATCTACAGGTGGTCTAGAAAGGATATAATACCTATGCAGGGACGTACACACAATTGTGGTCAGTTAAGACTGGCAAATGTCGGCGAGGAAGTAAAGCTTGTCGGCTGGTATGAAAATCTCCGTAAGGTCAGCAAGAATCTTGGATTTTTGATTTTGAGAGACTTTTACGGAACAACACAGATTGTAGTAGAGACAGAGGAAATCATGGAGCAGCTGTCTTCTATCAACTATGAGTCTACAATCGAAATTATTGGAACTGTAAGAGAGCGCAGTTCTAAGAACGCAAATCTTCCAACAGGAGAGATCGAGGTAGTTCCAAGTAAGCTTACAGTTCTTGGAAAGTGCCGTTACAACGAGCTTCCGTTCCAGATTAACCATTCAAAGGAAGCAGATGAGAATGTTCGTCTGAAATATCGTTATCTGGATCTGAGAAATCCGCAGGTTAAGTCGAAGATTGTTTTGAGAAGCAAGGTTGTTGCAGATCTTCGTGCTTCTATGATTGGTCATGATTTATGGAAATCACAACACCAATCTTGACATGTTCTTCTCCAGAGGGTGCAAGAGATTATCTTGTTCCGGCAAGAAATCATCCTGGCAAGTTTTATGCTCTTCCACAGGCTCCGCAGCAGTTCAAGCAGCTTCTTATGACCTCTGGAATTGACCGTTATTTCCAGATCGCTCCGTGCTTCCGTGATGAGGATGCAAGAGCAGACCGTTCTCCGGGTGAGTTTTATCAGCTTGATATGGAGATGGCATTTGCTGATCAGGAAGACGTATTTGAGATCCTTGAGGATGTCCTTCCGCCAATCTTTGCAAAGTATGGTATTTACCATGAGGCATCAAAGCCGCCGTTTAAGAGAATCCCATATCTTGAGGCAATGGACAAGTATGGTTCTGATAAGCCGGATCTTCGTATCAGTCTGATCGTTCAGGATGCTACAGAAGTGCTTGCAGAATGTGGCTTCGGTCCATTTGCAGGAAATAAGGTAAAGGCAGTCGTTGCTGAAAACTTCAAGGGTACCAGAAAGCAGATCGATAAGATGTGTGCTGATGTTGAGGTAGTAAGCGGTCAGAAGGCATATTGGTTCCGTTTAGATGACAAGGGCGAGCTGACTGGAGGAATCTCCAAGTTTGTTGTTGATCACAAGGATGCAGTTGTGAGCGCACTTGGCTTAAAGGCAGGTGATTTCGTTGCACTGTCTGCAGGCGACTTAAAGACTGCTCAGAAGACAGCAGGTGTAATCCGCAAGACAATCGGTGCTTCTTTCGAAGGCTATATGAAGAAGGATTGCTATGAGTTCTGCTGGGTTGTTGACTTCCCGATGTATGAGATCGGTGAGGAGTCTGGCGAATTAGAGTTCTGCCATAATCCATTCTCTATGCCGCAGGGTGGTTTACAGCACTTGAGACTATGAATCCGCTTGATATTCTTGCTTACCAGTATGATTTAGTCTGCAACGGCGTAGAGCTTTCATCAGGCGCTGTTCGTAACCACGATCCAGAGATTATGGTTAAGGCATTCCAGTTAGTTGGTCTCGGCGAGGAAGATGTAAAGGCAAAATTCCCGGCTATGTATAACGCATTCTGCTATGGTGCTCCGCCGCATGCAGGAATTGCACCAGGTGTTGACCGTATGATCATGCTGATTGCAGGTGAGGACAGCATCCGTGAAATCATTCCATTCCCAATGAACAAGAATGCACAGGATGTTATGATGGGCGCACCGGCTACAGTAAGCGAGAAGCAGCTGACAGATGTTCATATTAAAATCGTAGAGGACAAGAAAGACGAGTAAGTTGTTTTCTTGTATATATATTAAGAAGCAGGAGAAAATCGAGACGATTTTCTCCTGCTTCTTTTGACCACCGGGACAGGTACACTGGCTCTTTTACTGTCCCCGGTGACTCAATCAAGTTTCCTTTTGTGCTGCTAAATAGGAATAAATGCTACCTGCGATTGCAGCACTGACTAACAATAGCAGAGAAATAACAGTTAGTAAAGTTCCTTCTAATAAGAAACATAATATCAGAATAATGATACCTGACAACATAAATAAAATACCGCAGAACCGCTGGCTTTTTTTCCAAACGACAACGTTTTTCATGCTCCATGGGGTGCGAAGGCCGATAATGGAATTTCGTTTTAGTTTCGGCATGATATTTCCTAGAATGATGAGCAATTCCGAGAACGCCAAATGAAATTTTCGTGAGGGAGAATGGCACATCATTCAGGTTTTCTACCTGATGAAAATCGGCATAGAGAAAATAGAAGGTCAAAATATCAAATACCATGATACTTAAAATTCCGGCTACAAAAGTGATCGTGCTGTTATTTTTTCGCTACCGCTTCCTTTCTTTTCTTGTTCGGCGGCACCTTGGGCTGCAATATACATAAAAAATCCAAAGAATAGTGTAATAATAGGAAAAATAAAAGTCTCAGATTTATTCCCCAACGCGTAACTTGATTGTCTATTCCGTAGTGGGCAGGTATCTTATCTGGCAGGAATGGATAAGCCACTACAACTGCAATCAGTGGAAGAAACATTAAAATAATATACAGCGCCGTGAGTAATTTCTTATTTTTCATTGTTTTTCTCTCCTCTCAATTGAGTAATCCACAAGATCGTTTCGTCCAAAATCGAAAGATCAAGTTCATAATAAATAAAGTTCTTTTCGCGTGTCTCGTAGATCAAGTCTGCTTTTTTAATTTTGCCAGATGATAGGAGAGTGCCTGTGGCGTCATGCCAAGAGCAATTGCCAGATCACCTGAGCTGATTTTTCCTTCTTTTAACTTTAGCAAAATGTTGCGCCGATTCTTATCTGCAAGAGCATCTACACTTCTGCAACGGCCAATCTCATCACCTCAAATCTATTTAAAAATTATTTTAAATAAGATTCTATACCACAAACCAGCAAAAGTCAAGTATAATAGGGGTGCATCACAAAGTAAGGAGGAACTAACCATGGTTAAAATTGATTTGATTACAGGCTTTCTTGGTTCAGGAAAGACTACTTTCATAAAGAAGTATGCAAAATATTTGATTGACAGCGGTAAAAACATTGGAATTTTGGAAAATGATTATGGTGCTGTCAATGTAGATATGATGCTTTTACAGGATCTGATGGGGGATCAATGTGAACTTGAAATGGTTTCTGGCGGCTGCGATAAGGATTGCCACCGCAGACGTTTTAAGACAAGTTGATTGCTATGGGTATGTGCGGCTATGACCGTGTGATTGTGGAGCCGTCAGGTATATTTGATGTGGATGAGTTTTTGATGCACTGAGAGAAGATCCGCTTGATAAATGGTATGAGATAGGAAATGTTATCGCGATTGCCGATGCAGGACTGCCAGAGAAGATGTCAAAGGATGCCGAGTATCTTCTAGGATCAGAAGCAGCAGATGCAGGTCTTGTTTTTGTAAGCAAGCTTGATGAATCATCAAAAGAGCAGTCAGATACTATTCTGCCGCATATAAATCGCGCAATGGAAGCTATTTCTTGTACAAGAAAATTGTCAGAAGAAGATGTTATGAAAAAGAAATGGGATGAGCTTACAAAAGATGACTGGAATCGTATTTTAACATGTGGCTACCACACCGAGAGCTGGCAAAAGCGTGATGTCGAAGATGATAAATCATTTTCCTCACTTTCATTTATGAATCTGCCATTAACAAAGGAACAGATTTTAAATGCAGCAACTCAAATTTTGGGCGACCCATCCTGTGGTCATGTGCATCGTATCAAGGGCTTTCTTGAGACACCAGATGGTTGGTTTGAATTAAATGCAACTGCTGCACAGCGTCAGCTAAATCCAATCGCAAATGGTCAGCAGATCATTATCGTGATAGGAGAGGGGCTTAATAAAGAAAAAATTGAAGCATATTTGCAAGCATGAAATTATGAACTTGTAAAGTAAAATTTACTCAAAATACAGCGAAAACTATAGGATACCACTAGATTTTTTGCAAAAGGTATATTATAATTTATAGACGAGAAAGTTAAAAAACGTGCATATGGCACGAAAACTGTAGGTAAAAGCTGCGCTGGCAGCAGATTGAGGTAAGAATGGAGATTAAAATTGAGAATCTGACGAAGGCATATGGAGACTTCAAAGCTGTTGACAACATGAACTTGAACATTGCAGATGGTGAGTTGGTTGGTCTGCTCGGACCATCTGGCTGTGGAAAATCCACCACACTGTTCATGCTTGCTGGTTTGAATGATCCGACTTCTGGACACATCTATTTTGGAGGAAAAGATGTAACAAAGGTTGCACCGGAGGATCGTGAGATCGGCCTTGTATTCCAGAACTATGCACTGTATCCGCATATGACTGTTGCGGACAACATCATGTTCCCGTTAATTAACCGTAAGGTTCCCAAAGCAGAGGCAAGAGAGCGTGCCCAGGAGATGGCAAAGCTTGTGCAGCTTGATCATCTGATGGACAGAAAGCCTAAGGCTCTTTCAGGTGGTCAGCAGCAGCGTGTTGCAATTGCAAGAGCACTTGTAAAGAAGCCAGAGGTACTACTTTTAGATGAGCCACTCTCAAATCTTGATGCAAAACTTCGTGTTGAGACACGTGAAGAGATTCGCCGCATCCAGCAGGAGGTTGGTATCACCACAATTTTTGTAACTCATGATCAGGAAGAGGCGATGAGTATATCTGACCGTATTGCAGTTATGGAAAAGGGCGTTGTACAGCAGTTTGAGGTACCGCAGAAGATGTACTTGAATCCGGGTAATTTGTTTGTTGCACAGTTTCTTGGTACTCCGCAGATCAATATCTTTGATGTAACTGTTAAGGGCGGAAAGATTATGTGCGGTGATGTCGTTCTTCGTGAGGGCTGCAAGGCAGCTGATGGCAACTACAAGGCTGGTGTTCGTCCAGAGGCCTTTAATGTATCAGAAAACGGTATTTTAGTTAAGGCAACTCATGTGCGCATGACAGGAAGAGAGTTACAGCTTCGCGTAGCACTTGCAAAAGAAGAACTTCGCGTGCTAGTTCATTCCGATATGCAGGTTAGTGTCGGCACTGAATTTTGCGTAACTATTCGTGACAATCAGATCCTTTTGTTTGACCAGACAGGAAAGACAGTAGGAAAATATTAATAAGGAGAACCCTATGGAAAAGAAAAGCATGAAGGCTATCTTTATTTGATGCCCGCATTAATTGTCATTCTTTTATTTACGATTTATCCGTTGATTCGTGCTTTTATTATGAGCTTTATGGAAGATTATAACATGATAAACGGTACGTATTCATCAGTGGGCTTTAGTAATTACAGAAGTATTTTCAAGGATAAATACTTCATTAAGGCATTGACTAATACTGGAATTTATGTTGCATTTGTAGTTCCGTGTTCTATTGCATTATCTCTTTTGATTGCTGTTTTATTAAATAGTAAGATCAAGTTTCAGGGATTTTTCCAGACACTTTACTTTTTGCCATATGTTACAAGTGTTATTGCAATTGGTATTGTTTGGAGATGGATATTTAACGAGCATTATGGTCTGTTAAATCAGATCCTTTCATGGTTTGGCATCAAAGCAATTCCGTGGCTGAACAAGAAGCAGTATGCGCTTCCGGCACTGATTATTTTTAGTATCTGGAAGAGCATGGCATTTGATATTTTAATCTTTTTAGCAGGACTTCAGACCATTTCACCTGATTTGTATAATGCTGCAAAGGTTGACTCAACACCTAAGTGGAGAGTCTTTACAAAGATCACACTTCCTGGTATTATGCCTATGGTATCATACGCGCTTGTCATGGGTATGATAAATGCATTTAAGGTTTATAATGAAGTGTATTCTTTATTTGCCTCAAAGGCAGGTCCAGCAAACAGTGCGATTACCGTTGTTTACTATTTGTACGATAAGTTTTACAATCAGTATGAATACGGTGAAGCATCTGCATCAGCAGTTGTTTTATTTGGAATTATCCTAGTCCTTACCTTCGTTCAGAGGAAGCTGACAGGAAGAAAGGATGGATAAGAGAAAAGATGAATAAAAGAAAAATTGTAAATGTTGTTGCAGAGGTGTTAAAATATGTCATATTGATTGCAGGTGCAATCTTTACGCTTCTTCCGTTTTTGTGGATGATTTTGTCATCACTAAAGACATCAGCGGAGATCACGGCCATTCCGCCTTCCCTCTTCCCGAAGGTACCTCAGTTTTCGAACTTTGCTGAGGCTTGGAAGTCTGCTCCATTTCCACGCTATATTTTTAACACTTTGGTCGTTACTATCATTTCTACAGCAGGAGTGCTTGTTACTACTGTACTTGCTGCTTATGCATTTGCACGTTTGAATTTTCCAGGAAAGAAGATTATGCTTTCGTTAATGTTAGCTACACTTATGATTCCTGGAGAAATGTTAATTATTACAAACTTCATTACCATCACGAAGTTAAAATGGATCAATACTTATCAGGCAATGATCGTTCCGTATTTAGCGAGTGTATTCTATATTTACCTGCTGACACAGTTCTTTTCGCAGGTACCAGATGCACTTTATCTGGCTGCAAAGGTTGATAAATGTAATGATTTTAAGTATTTGATAAAGATCATGATTCCGATTAATAAGAGCCCGATCACCACAATATGTATCTTAAATGCAATCGGATGCTGGAACTCCTTTATGTGGCCATTACTTGTTACAAACAGCAAGGAGATGCGTGTTCTTTCCTACGGCTGATGCAGTTTCAGACAGAGAACGGTTCGTCATATGAGCTTATAATGGCAGCGTCTTGTATTTTAGTACTTCCGATTGTTGTCGTTTATCTGATTCTTCGAAAGTACGTCATCGAGGGTGTTACACAGAGTGGTATTAAGGGATAACTTGCTGTGATTATTATGTTAGAAACCGGAAATCCGGATTCTATAGAGAGTACAAAAGTACTATTTAGTCCCCATGCCGAGACGGGCAAAAGAAAGGAGAAATTCATGAAGTTAAGAAAAGTAAGTGCAGTTTTAATGTCAATGTCTATGGTTGGTGCAATGGCTGTTCCGACATTTGCAGACGAGGCAAAGACTATTGAGCCATGTGAGATCACATTCTGGCACGCAATGAACGGTAAGCAGGAAGAATCTCTGACAGCTCTTACTGATAAGTTCAATGAGGAGAATGAGTACGGTATCACAGTTACACTTGTAAATCAGGGTAACTACAGTGACTTAAGCACAAAGCTGACAGCAAACGCAGCTGCAGATACTTTGCCGGATCTGTCACAGGGCTATAACAACTGGGTAACTGCTTATACTGATAAGATCGTTCCGTTAGATGATTTCGTTACCGATGAGGATTTCGATTATGATGATCTGATCGACAGCTACAAGGATGAGTGCGAAGTATATGGCTTTGTTGCATGTGTACCATTCAACAAGAGTACTTACGTTTACTTCTACAATAAGACTCTGTTTGATGAGGTTGGCATTGATGTACCTACCACATGGGATGAGCTGACTGAGGCAGGAAAGAAGTTAAAGGAAGCAAAGGATATTGAAATTCTTGGTGTAGATGATCTTTCAGGCTTCTTAGAGGCATCTCTGCATCAGAATGACTGTGAGTACGTAAGTGAGGACGGCGCTCTGTTTGATAATGAGGCAGGTCTTGAGACAGTTTCTTATATCATGAACCTTTACAACAGCGGCTATGCACGTCTTGTAGGTGAGGACAGCTACTTCTCCAATGTTATTTCCAACCAGATGATCGGCGGTTACATCGGTTCTTGTACTGGTGTTTCTTACATCACTGCAGATGGATGGGAGCTTGGAGTAGCACCTGTTCCGGGCAACAAGGAAAAGGCCGTTAATCAGGCAGGTACTAACATCTATATGTTCAGCACCGATGAAAACAAGCAGAATGCTGTATGGGAATACATGAAGTATCTGACAAGCGTTGATTCTACTATTCAGTGGTCTGAAGAGACAGGATATCTGCCAGTAAGAAAGTCTGCATATGAGACAGATGAATTTAAGAAGTTCATGGACGAGGATAAGACCAACAACTATAAGTCTGCATACGAGCAGTCTCCATACTTCTTTGCTCAGCCAGTATTTGATGGCAGCTATGATGTAATGAATACTGTAAGCACTGTCTTAGAGGATTCTATTCTGGACGAGCTTGAACCAGAAGAAGTTCTTGAGAATCTTGTAACTGAGCTCAACGATAAGTTAGGCGTTGACGGTGTTGCTGCAGAAGAGGAGTCTTCTTCCGTAGCTGAATAAGTTAAAAGTAGGGACATACAGGGGCTGTCAGTTAATGGCAGCTCCTTTTTCATCTTTTAAGGAAAGGAAATTTTATGACAACATTAACATTTTATAATGGATTAAGAGAAATCGGCGGCACGTTTGTTGTAGTTGAAACAGATGAGGCAAGATGCATGTTTGATTTCGGATTTGCAGTAATGGATCGCATGGATGATAAGATTGCAGTGCGCTATAATGAGTGCGCAGCAGATTATGTGCGCCTTGGAGTGTTAGCTTCACAGGATGGTATTTATGATGAAGAAACGGCGAAAATATTAGGACTTGTCAGCTTTGAAAACGACAAGAAGAAAAACTTTTTTGTGATTTCTCATATGCATATCGACCATATGGGCGGTCTTGGCATGCTTGATCAGAATCTTCCAGTTTATATGAGTGAGGATTCTTTAAAGCTATATCGCAGACTTGAGGCTTGCAGTGATATTCAGGTAAAGGGCCATAAAAACTGCATCGGCATTCCATATGGTGAAAGCTTTACCGTAGGTGATATTACAGTTGAAGTAGAGGCAATAGATCATGATGTGATTGGTGCATGCGGATATCGAATTACGACACCGGGAGGAACGATTTGCTATACAGGAGATTATCGTTTCCATGGCTTCCATCCAGAGATTACAAAAGCATTTGGACAGAAAATGAAGGGCGTGGATGTGCTTATTACTGAGGGTGTTACAGTAAGCTTTGACGATGTGGATATACTTCTCTTACTAAGCCAGAAGAACCAGAAAGAAGCGAGGAGTGGTTACAGGATAAGATGTGTAAGGAGTCCACGGAGCAGAAGGGACTTATTATTGTTAACCCATATAATAGAAATGTAGAGCGTCTTCATCATTTGATCATGACAGCACAAAAGACTGGAAGAAAGCTTGTCATGGACGGTGTTCAGGCAGATTATGTGCAGACATTCTATCCAGAGGATGAGATTTTGATGTATGAAAACAGCGTTGGTGCTGATGCTAAGAAGGCAGAGGAGCGTGGCTGGAGTATTATCACAAGAGAGGAACTTCTTTCTAATCCGTCAAAATATATTTTACAGCAGGACTACGTAAACTTTTATGAGCTGATGGATTTAAGTTCTGTAATTACACTTTATGTTCACATGGACGGTGCACCGCTTGGCGATTACGATCCTTCTTTTGGAAAGATGCACCGTATTTTAGATCATATGAACATCCCATACATGAATATTGGAATCGGCGGCCATTCCAGACCATACTATTTAAGAACTATGCTAGATACCATTGCACCGCATATTCTCGTTCCGCTTCACAGTTTCCGTCCGGAGCAGGTAAACACCGCACATGCAGATAAGCGTATCCTGCCAGAGTATGGTGAGTGCTTTGCTTTTGAAAATGGCGAGATGATCTTAAAGAAGAATTAAAATAGGGGCGACATCAAATGAGAATTTTAATTGTAAATGATGATGGAATAAAAGCTCCTGGTATACGAAAGCTGGCTGAACTTTCTATGCAGCTTGGCGAGGTGTGGGTTGTGGCACCAAAAAGCCAGTGCAGCGCGATGTCACAGAGAATTACCTTATTTGAAGATATTGAAGTGACACCTGAATGCTATGATGTAGATGGCGTGCGTGCCTATAGTGTGGGCGGAACTCCGGCAGATTGTGTAAAGGTAGCGCTTGAGTTTTTGATGCCAGAAAAGCCAGACGTTGTATTTTCAGGAATTAACAGTGGTTATAACACTGGAATTGACATTCTTTACTCAGGAACTGTTGGTGCAGCAATGGAGGCGCTTGCAAATGGCATCCGTTCATTTGCTTTTTCTAACAAAAATGATACAAGCTGGGAGACTGCAGACGCATATCTTATTTCGATTGTAAAAGAGCTTCTTGATGAAAATCTTTCAATGGATCGCATTTGGAATGTGAACTTTCCAGGCTGTAAACTTTCAGAGTGTAAGGGAATCTTGCGTGATCGTATCCCTGCAAAGCACCAGTTTTATCAGGATGACTATGTGCGTACAAATCATGCAGACGGCAGTTTCTCACTTCGCTCGAAGGGTGTAATGACAGAAAAGGCAGAGGAAGGTACTGATATCAGTGCGCTTCTTAATAATTTCATATCCATAGGTTCTGTGCGCTGCGCGGCACTTGGATATTGAGAGGATTAGGTTAAATAATGGAAAAAAGAAAAGTAAAAATCTATTATACGTCAGATGTACACGGATATTTCTATCCGACATCATATGGTGACCGAGAGGTAAAACCGATGGGTCTGTTTGCGTGTGCGTCTGAATACAAAAAGGATGACGATACACTTGTGATTGATGGAGCGATATGCTTCAGGGCTCTGCATATGCCTACTACAGCAGAAATATTCTTGGAAGCTGCGAATATATTGCACAGATGGCAAATGACTGTGGATATGACTTCTATACGCTTGGAAATCATGATTTTAACTATGGTCAGGAATATCAGGCTATTTACCGCAATAACCATAAAGGTACTTGTGTATGTGAGAATGTGCTTGACAGCGAGGGAAATATTCTTTATCCGCATATGATTCACACGATGAAAAACGGTGTGAAGGTCGGACTAGTCGGTATCGTAACTGATTATATCAATGTGTGGGAGAAAAAAGAAAATCTTGTTGGCATTCAGGTGGTTGATCCGTTTGAGGCTGCAAAAAGGCGCTGGAAGATTTACAGGGCAAGGTTGATCTGACGATATGTATTTATCATGGCGGCTTTGAGAGTGATTTAGAGACTGGAAAACGTTTGTCAGGAACGACTGAGAATATCGGTTACAAAATCTGTACTGAACTTGGCTTTGATGTACTATTAACAGGTCATCAGCACATGCCGGTGGCAGGAAGAATGGTTAACGGCACTTACACACTTCAGCCGCTTGCAAATGGCAGAGAATATGCCTATGTAGAGATTGATCTTGAGAAGGAAGCATTTTCTTCTGGAAACGCAACTTATTCGGCAACAATTACCTCCATCAATTCAAAGAAGGTTCAGCCAAACCCTGATAATGCAAAGGCATTGTGCGAGAAGTACAGCTTTGTGGAGGCTAAGGTACAGGAGTGGCTTGATGAGCCGCTTGGTCATCTAAGCAGACCGCTTTACCCAGAGGACAAGGTGAAAATGGCATTAGAGGGAAGCGGCATTGCCGATTTGATTAATCGCATACAGCTTGATGTATCTGGGGCACAGCTGTCCATAGTTGGACTTGCAAATGATATTGTGGGCTTTAATGCTTGTGTAACAACAAGAGATATAATTGCCACATATCCATTCCCCAATACTCTTGTAGTATGCCGTATCACAGGAGAGAAGTTAAGAGCAGCTATGGAACGTGCCGCAGAATATTTCGAGATCGACGAAAATGGCAAAGTAGTAGTAGCAAAGAGCTTCCTTTCTCCGAAGGTCGAGCATTATAATTATGATTACTTTGCAGGTGTTACGTGGGAGATCCACCCAGAGGCACCGATGGGAAAACGTATTCAGAATTTGTGTTACCAGGGAAAGCCAGTGCAGCCTGATGATGAGTTTACACTGTGCATGAATAATTACCGTTATAGTGGTGCAGGTGGCTATCCGATGTATCCAACATGCCCATTGGTAAAGGAAATTAATACAGAGATGGTAGAGATTATAATGGATTATTTCCGTATACATGGCACAGTTGCCATTGATTCTGAGAAAAATTGAAAATAGGTGTATAATAAATGTCAATTGGGAAAGAATACAGATGAAGCTAATTGTATAAAATGTTGACGAAATCTGAAATCTTTCCCAATTGTTTTGTAAAACTTAATGAATATGTAAAGAAAACGTAAGATTTTGTCAAATTTGCTTGACTTTTATCGCGTGTTGTATTATACTAAGCACATGTTGATGAGAACAACATACAAAATAAAAACGCGCTTCTAGCTCAGTTGGTAGAGCACCTGACTCTTAATCAGGGTGTCCAGGGTTCGAACCCCTGGAGGCGCATCAAGTACCGGTTTTGGAGACATATGAGCTCTGGGGTCGGTGCTTTTTTGTTTTGCGAATTTAGAGTGGGGCGAGTGAACAGCACGAGGAGAGCGAAAAAAATAAATTGACATAAAAACTCCGTGCGCTATAATAGTTAAGAAGAGTTTTGCATTATAAAAATAGTGCAATTAGACTATATTCGTGTGGGGGAAGGAATGAAAACTCGAAAAACAGAACAAAATGTGCGCGAAAATTATAAAAAAGCATATTTTTTGATGATTGTCGTGTCTACAATCCTTTTTTGTACAGCAATCGGATGCCAAAAGAAGGTTGATACAAGCTTAAAAGCACAGTCTTCTATAGTTGAGTATACATGTATTTCAGATTCTGACAGTGATAAAAGCTTTTATGTAATTTTAAAGAATTACCATGGAGTCTACTGGGAGACGGTGATAGAAGGCGTATCAAAAGCGGCAAATGAAATAGATGCATCTGTATATCTTGGCGGAATCGACAATGAGACTGATATTGAAGGTCAGATTAAATTGATTGATGAAGCAATAGAAAGCGGTGCGAGTGGAATTTTGCTTGCACCGGCAACCTCGGATGAGCTTGTGGAAAGCTGTAAAAAAGCAAGGGAGAGTGGGATATATGTGGCATTGATTGATTCTTCCATTAATCAATGCGAATTTGATGCCTGCTATATGACAGATAATGTAAATGCAGGACAGATGGCAGCAAAGGAAATGCTTGGTTTATTAAAGGAAGCAGGCAATTTGCCGTCAGAGGAGCTTGAAGTAGGCATTATGCTGTCACTGATACGTCACAGGCGATGATAAATCGCGTATCAGGTTTTTTAGAATACTGGTCTTTGCATTCACCGGCAAAATGGGAGATTGCACAGGACATTTACTTAAATGGCGGTAATGTAGAAAAAGCGCAGTCTGATGCGAAGAAGCTTATTGATCAGCATGAAAACCTGAAAGGTATTTTTGGGTGTAACAATACATCAACCATTGGCATAGCAAATGAGCTTTTAGAAGAAAATAGAAAAGATATTGTTTTAGTTGGTTTTGATATGGCAGATATTACGGTTCAGATCATTCAAAATCCGGATTATTTTGCAGGAACACTTATGCAGAGACAGGATCAAATGGGGTATCTTGGTCTTACTGCTTTATATGATTTTGTAAGTGGAAGTAGGTATGAACAAAAGTATTTTGATACTGGAGTGGTACTGATTGATGCGGATTATCTTAGTGGGAGGGAATGACCGTGAAGGATCGAAGAAAGAGCAAAAAAAAGAGAAGAGGAATGCTCGTATTATATCTAGTAGTGTGTACTGCTGTAATTGTAATAGCCTATTTTCATCTAACGAAGATTGCCAAGATTATAATACAGAGCATTTGGAGTTAATCAGTGGATTATATGCTGAAAAGATGAATGAAACTATAGATTATCTTCAAAGCTATGCAAAGGAAAATGTCAAAACAGTACGAAATATAGAGGAGAAAAAGCCAGAGGAGATACTAGCGCGTTTGGAGCGCGATCTTGATCAGACTGTTTTTTGTGATATAGGTTTTTTTATGAAAGACGGTGAGATCTATGGCGGTGCCTGTGCGGTGGCTGATCTTAAAAAGAATGGATTGGACAAACAGGTAAAAAAAGCAGAAGAATCATTTATTTCTGAACCATATCAGTCAAGCAAGAATGGTGGTATGGTTATGACGGTTGTTGCTATGGCGCCAGATGATGACAGAATGGATGCACTTTATGTATCTGTTATGATAGAAAATTTAAAAAAGCTTGGGACTTATGAGCTTTTACAGGGCAAAGTCAGCGTTCATCTGCTAAAGGCAGATTCGGAAAATTATATTACATGTATTAGCGGTAAAGAATCAACATCAGGTATATGGAATAATCTGCTTCTTCAGCAAAAATATTTTCGCTATTACAATGGATATTCTTACAATGATTGGATGCTTGATATGCGCATGGGGGTAAAAGAAGGCAGATTTACAGCAAATGTCAGTGGCGAGGACGCAACTATTTCATATCGAAGTATTTCGAGTATGCCGGGATGGTATATTATAGTACAGCTGGCAAATAAAAAGATTTCTAACATTACACAGTATTTTTCAGCTTGGGGTGCTGTTTATGGAAGTATCCTTGTGCTGTTTACGATTCTGTATATGCTGACAATTCTTCTTATGGAAAAGAAGGATAAGGAAATCTATAAAGGGTTGTCTGATACTGATGCACTCACAGGGCTTTTTAACCGCAGAGCATTTCAGGCAGCTGTGGATGAAACTCTTTTAAAGAGGATATCGGGCGTTTTTTATTTTTATTGATGTGGATAACTTTAAGAATTATAATGATAAGTATGGTCATGCTAATGGCGATTTGTGCCTGAAGCATTTTGCAGATGCTATGAAAAAATGTTTTCCTAGGGATAGTATTCTTGGCCGCTATGGAGGAGATGAGTTTGTTGTTTACATAAAGAATGCTGCGTCAGATGATGCTCATAGATATATGGACGAATTTCAAAGAGAAATTTCTCATTTGATGATGTCGGGCGGTGAGTATGTCACGGTGTCTGCCAGTGCAGGAGGAGTAGCCTTTATTGGCGAAGGAGAGGATTTTGTTTCGCTGTGCAGAAGTGCGGACAACATGCTCTACGATGTGAAACGAAATGGAAAAGGCACTTTTAAAATTAAAGGTGCGAAAAAGGCGTGTTAAAACAAAAAAACTGTGAATTAAATTCACTTGACAGATTTATTAAAGCATTCTATACTTAAAATAAATTAAAAAACGTGACGATACAGATTTGGGTTTATTTGTGTTGTTACAACTACAATTATATATAAGGATAGAGTGGAGGTATATTTATGGCACGAAAAGCAGTACGTCTGTCCGATATAGCAGAAAAGCTTGGTGTCAGCACAGTAACAGTTTCCAATGCACTTGCCAATCAGCGTGGTGTCAGCGAGGAACTTCGTGAAAAAATTAAGGAGATGGCATCAGAGATGGGCTATCAGGCATCTGGAACGCAGATAACAGCAAAAACGGCAGTAAATATTGGCGTGCTTGTGCAGGAACGTTACCTGGGAAATGGATCATCGTTTTACTGGAGGCTTTATCAGGAACTTGCCATTGCGTGTGCGGCTCACAATTGTCTTTTGGCATTCTGTGTGTTGAAGCCAGATGAAGAAAAAATACAGTATTGCCAGTTATGGTCAGTGATCATAGAATTGATGGACTTATAGTAATGGGAGAGATCGGCAGAGCATACTTAAGAATGCTTGAGAAAGATGCTGGAATGCCGATGATTTTTCTGGATTTTTTTGCAGCAGAGTTTGATGTAGACTGTGTCATTTCAAATAATTTATGGCATGTATACAGCAACAAGACATCTAATTAAGAAAGGCCATAAAAATATTGCGTATGTCGGAAGCGTAAAATCAAGTAACAGCATTGCGGATAGGTATTTTGGATACTTAAAGGCGATTCGCCAGTACGGTCTTGAAGAACGTGAAGAATGGATTGTTGAGGATCGCACACCAGGTACTATGGAGATCATAGAGCCCAAGCTGCCAAAGGATATGCCAACGGCGTTTGCATGCAATTGTGATCAGACAGCAAGTGTACTTATTCATGAACTCGAAGAAAACGGCTATCGTGTGCCGGAGGATGTTTCTGTTGTTGGTTATGATAACTTTGTCTTTATGCCAGTCTGTGACGTAGCTATTACAACATATGGCGTTGATATGCCGGAAATGGCAAATGCGGCGGCAGAGCGCATTATCGCGAGAGTTAAAGGACTCGATAAGGGACCAGGCCGTCTTAGCATCATAAGTGGAAATTTGATTGACAAAGAGAGTGTAAAAGCATTGATATAAATAACTATTCAGAATAAAATTTGCAAAATATCAAAAAGAGCAGGTATGGGAAAATACCTGCTCTTTTGTTGTTGAAAAGTTACAAATTGCAGTGAAATTTAACATTTAACATGTTAAATGAAAGAAAAGTAACATGTTAATATAAAAATGTTAAGTAACAAGGTAACAAAACACTATCTTTTTGACGGGGAGAAAAGAGAGGCGAGAAATATATATACACGTTCTGCACAAATAAAGACTAAAAAAACAAAAAATAATATGCAAAATAGTAAAAAACCTATTGACATGACAGAAAAAACGTGTTACATTTAGCTACGAGTTAACCATTAGCAAGGAAACAAAATTCTAAATTAGTGTAAAGTTTATGTTCAGAATGATGTTTTACAATGGTTTGAATCAGCCTGTTTGAAAAAAAAGAGAAAAGTGAAAAGTTCCAGAAATGAAAAAGGAGGAGAAAATCTTGAGTAAACCAACAAAAAGGAAAAAAACTCACTGGACGAAAAATGATACCGAGTTAACAATCATGGCGCTGCCTACCACGATCTGGTTACATTTTGTTTTGTTTCTTGCCGATGTTTGGCTTGATTATTGCATTCAAAAATTACAAGGTTATTGGTGGAAAGAGCTTCATCTACAATTTGATTCACAGTGAGTGGGCTGGTGTTAAGAACTTTATGTTCTTAATTAAATCAAATGATTTGTTCGTAATTCTGCGAAATACGATTTTATACAATCTTGTATTTATTGTACTTGGTATGGTCGTTTCTGTAGGACTTGCAATTATGATCAGCCTGATGCGCAATAAGAGAGCGTCAAAGGTATATCAGACAATGATGTTTTTCCCGTACTTCATGTCATGGGTTGTAGCTTCATACTTTTTGGATGCCTTTTTAAATCAGAACAACGGTTTGATTAACAACATGTTAAGAAACAGCGGACAGCAGCCGATTCAGTGGTACATGACTGCAGGCGCATGGCCGGCTATTTTGACTTTTATGTATTTGTGGAAATCAACAGGATACAATATGGTTATTTATCTGTCTAGTATCTCTGGTATTGATACAACTCTTTATGAAGCAGCCGTTATGGATGGTGCAAATAAGAGACAGCAGGTATTTCACATTACACTGCCTTGTTTGAAGAATGTCATTATTATGATGTTCATTTTGAATGTTGGTAAGATTTTCTACTCTGACTTTGGATTGTTCTATCAGCTTTCACAGGGAGCGAGTGGTTCAATCTTTAAGACAACAGCAACCATCGACACATATATATACAATGCACTGCGCTCTTCCACAATTGGAATGACATCTGCTGCAGCATTCTTCCAATCTGTTGCATGTTGTATCACCATCATTCTTGCCAATGCAATTGTTAAGAAGTTCGATGAAGATAGTGCGATTATTTGATGGAGGTACGAAAATGGCAAAAAATAAAAAAGATCTTGATTTGGCAGATTCTTCTAATTTAAACCAAATTAAAAAGTCAACGAATGTTGTTTTTAATATTTTGTTTGTGATTCTGGCACTGACTTGTATTATTCCGGTCGTGTTTATCTTTATCATTTCGATCACCTCAGAACAGTCAATTAAGATGAATGGATATCAGTTTATTCCTGAATCTTACTCACTTGATGCATACAAGTTTTTGTTCAGAGAGGGTGAAATGATCCTTAGAGCACTTGGTGTTTCTGTTTTGGTTACAGCAGTTGGTACGACACTTGGTGTTATTTTGACAATGCTGATGGGATATGTGCTTTCAAGAAGCAACTATAAGCTGAATGGCTTTTTTACAATGGTTGTATTCATCCCGATGATTTTCAATGGTGGTATGATTTCATCTTACGTTGTAAATACACAGCTTTTAAATTTGAAGAACAGCATCTGGTCGCTGATTTTACCGCTTTGTGTTTCTTCATTTAATGTTGTAGTATGTAAGACGTTCTTTAAGACGAACATTCCGGAATCAGTTATTGAATCAGCACAGATTGATGGTGCGACGCAGTTTCAGATTTTTGGAAAGATTGCACTTCCGTTATCAAAGCCGCTTATGGCAACTATCGCATTGTTCTTAACCTTTGGTTATTGGATGATTGGTTCCAGTCTTCCTTGTACATCAGCAATACAAATCTGTATTCCTTACAGGCATTGCTTGATCACGTACAGAGAAATATCGAGGTTATGGCAAATAATCCATCCCTTGGACTTAGTACAGCACAGTATATGAACTCAATGCCAAAGGAAGGTGCACGAATGGCGATGGCTATTATCATCATCATTCCAATCGCATGCTGCTATCCATTCTTCCAGAGATACTTCATTTCTGGTCTTACAGTAGGTGCAGTAAAGGGATAATGTAAGAGAATCATACTGAAACATTTTCAGTTGACGATAAAAAATATTTTTAATATATTTCAATTTTAAGGAGGAAACAATAATGAAAAAGAG
>ENA-OQCN01000175-OQCN01000175.1-human-gut-metagenome-genome-assembly--contig:-NODE-175-length-32902-cov-3.279664_pt1 | contig 32902 bp, 36 predicted proteins | sample MGYA00242497_ERZ504576 | MGnify/ENA primary metagenome ERZ504576 (study PRJEB26092, sample SAMD00036296) | human gut metagenome | host: Homo sapiens | study: EMG produced TPA metagenomics assembly of...
GAGCTTTGCTGTTTGTCATACCGGCAGTCGCGCGGTCACGAAAACTTCCACAGTTTGTTTCATCTGCACGATGAGCATTATCTCCTGTAATCTCAATATCGCCTCTGGAACAGAGCTCATTTTCATTGTAAAGACATTTTGTGGCACTACATTTCAGAATTGTCATAATAGAAGCCTCCTTCTTATATAATGATATGATTATGCATAACAACAAACGTCATGCAGGAATAGTATGCGCTGAAAAATAAAAATATGTATAAAAAATAACTTGACATTATATAAAAGACATGATATCTTTTTAAAGTACGTGGAAAACAAAGCAGAGTTTCACTCTCACCTCAGCGCATATAATGCGGCTCAGGTTGATATATCGCAGCAGGCTGATCTACAGAGATCGGGGAATGCACAGAGATAAAAATGAAAAAGAGATTTCATTTGGTTATCCCTGGATATAGCAGAGTGTGGAAACTGTCCATACTCTTTTTTGTTTTCATAAGACAGGGTGGAGTTACTGTTCCTATACAGTAGCTGAGAGATTCAGGTTTATCATTTATTTAAATGTATGGAGGTGTACTACAATTAGCAATTTAATGATTAACGAACAGATCAGAGACAGAGAGGTGCGTCTGATCGGACCGGACGGAGCACAGCTCGGAATCGTGTCAGCCAGAGAAGCAATGGCGAAGGCACAGGAAGCAGGACTTGACCTTGTAAAGATCGCACCACAGGCGAAACCACCGGTGTGCAAGATCATCGATTACGGTAAATACCGTTATGAGCTCTCCCGTAAGGAAAAAGAAGCTAAGAAAAAACAGAAGACAATTGACATCAAGGAAGTACGTCTTTCTCCAAACATTGATACCAATGACCTGAAGACGAAGGTCAATGCAGCAAGAAAATTTCTTTCTAAAGGAGACCGTGTTAAGGTTACATTACGTTTCCGTGGAAGAGAAATGGCACATATGGCAAGCAGCAAACATGTACTTGATGATTTTGCAGAACATCTTGCAGATGTGGCAGTTGTTGAGAAAGCCCCTAAGATTGAAGGCAGAAGCATGACAATGTTTCTCAGCGAAAAGCGTTAAGCAGTTATCACAGACAGCGTGTTTTGGCACGTGTTCTTGATAATAAGAAATAAAAAACAGTACCACGAATTAAGGAGGAAATAATTATGCCTAAGATTAAAACTTGTAGAGCAGCAGCAAAACGTTTCAAAAAAACCGGAACCGGAAAAATCATGAGAAATAAAGCTTATAAGAGCCATATCTTAACAAAGAAATCTCAGAAGAGAAAGAGAAATCTGAGAAAATCTACTGTTGTTGATGCTACTAATGTTAAGAGCATGAAGAAAGCATTACCATATTTATAAGAAGCATTTATTCATTGAAGATAGACAAACAGGAGGAAATTTAAGAAATGGCAAGAATTAAAGGCGGATTAAACGCAAAGAAAAAACATAATCGTACATTAAAACTGGCAAAAGGCTACAGAGGAGCCCGTTCCAAACAGTATAGAGTTGCTAAACAGTCTGTAATGAGAGCACTTGCTAGCTCCTATGCAGGAAGAAAGCAGAAAAAACGTCAGTTCAGACAGCTCTGGATCGCTCGTATCAACGCAGCAGCAAGAATGAACGGATTATCCTACAGCAAACTGATGCACGGACTGAAAGTTGCAAACATCGACATCAACAGAAAGATGCTTGCTGAACTTGCAGTAAACGATGCAGAAGGATTTACAGCACTTGCTGAGATTGCTAAAAAAGCAATTGCATAATTGTCGGTTTTAGAGAGACATAAGATTTGATAAATTAAATCAGAATTTTGAGGTACACATAGAAATTGTTACGGTTTCTGTGTGTACCTTTTTTAATGTATTTTTCGATGAATGGGATAAAATTGCGTGTGCGGTACGGTCAAGTGTCCATGAAAGACGGAAAAATCTTAAATTTCCATAAAGTTTTTCTTGCATGGTCAAATATATGGTGATATAATTTAAAACAGCAACATATTAAAGTGTCAGTGGAAGCCAAAGCCGGCTGGGAACCCAGTTGGCTTTTTGTTACTTTTCAGTCCCTCTACATAATAAATGAACTTGCGGAATTTAGCACATCGAAAATGATGTACCAGATGGAATGAATGGTAACGGAAGCTAACCTTATGAGCCGTAAGAGGGACGAAAGGACTGACAAAATATAAGGAGGATTTTATTATGAAAAACCTGAAAAAAATCATCAGTGTTACTGCGGCAGCAGCAATGGTAATGACAACAGTTGCACCTGTATCCGTATTTGCAGATGATGCTACATTTAAGATCGGTGGAATCGGACCTGTAACCGGAGCAGCAGCAATCTATGGACAGGCTGTAAAGAATGCAACAGAGCTTGCAATCAATGAAGTAAACGAAGACGGCGGAATCAACGGATATCAGGTAGAGTTCAAATTTGAAGATGATGAGAACGATGCTGAGAAAACCCTGAACGCTTACAACGCATTAAAAGACTGGGGAATGAACATCCTGGTTGGTACAGTTACTTCCACACCTTGTGTAGCTGTAGCAAATGAAACAGCAGCAGACAATATGTTCCAGCTTACTCCATCCGGATCTGCAACAGAGTGTGTTGCTAATCCGAACGTATTCCGTGTATGCTTCTCTGACCCGAACCAGGGTACTGCAGCAGCTCAGTACATTGGAGAGCATAAACTTGCTACAAAAGTAGCTATTATCTACGATAGCTCTGATGTATATTCATCAGGTATCACACAGAACTTCACAGCAGAAGCAGCTAATCAGGGTATTGAAATCGTATCTTCCGAAGCATTTACTGCTGATAACAATAAAGACTTCTCCGTACAGCTTCAGAAAGCAAAAGACGGTGGTGCTGAATTAGTATTCCTTCCGATTTATTATACAGAAGCTTCCCTGATCCTTGCACAGGCAGACAGCATGGGATTTGAAACTAAATTCTTCGGATGCGACGGTATGGACGGTATCCTTGGTGTAGAAAACTTTGATACATCTCTTGCAGAGGGGCTGATGCTTCTTACACCATTTGCAGCAGATTCTACAGATGAGAAAACCCAGAACTTTGTAAAAGCATACAAAGATGCTTACAAAGACACACCAAACCAGTTTGCAGCAGATGCTTATGATGCAGTATACGCAGTCAAAGCAGCAGCAGAAAAAGAAGATGTAAAAGCAGACATGGATGTTGCAGATATCTGTGCAGCACTTGAAAAAGGCATGACCGAGATCACACTTGAAGGTGTTACAGGTGACGAGATCACATGGACAGAAGACGGTGAGCCGAACAAAGCTCCGAAAGCTGTAGAAATCAAAGATGGTGCTTACGCAGCAATGGAATAATGAAATTGAAATAACTGAAAAGATTTCATAAGAAATAAAATGCGATTGTTCCTGGAGTGGACAATGGTTGCATGCCAACGGGGCTGTCTGAATTATGCAGACAGCCCTGTTGCCTAATACGTTATTACATTAATGCGTTAATGACAGATTTACTTTTGGCAAAATAAACAAGACAGATTTCGCTAAAGGCAAATCTGCCAGTTTTACACACAATAAAATTATTTAAATATAAGAAAGGAAAGACTTCTATGAGTAGTTTTATATCATATCTTATCAGTGGTATCAGCCTCGGAAGTGTATATGCGATCATCGCCCTTGGTTATACCATGGTATACGGAATCGCTAAAATGCTGAACTTCGCTCATGGAGATGTTATCATGGTCGGCTCTTATGTAGTTTATGTCGCAGTCAGCGGCATGGGATTAAATCCGATTTTAGCCATCCTGCTGTCCATTATCATCTGTACACTCATGGGCGTTGTGATCGAAGGCGTTGCGTATCGACCACTGCGTAATGCAGCTTCACCTCTGGCTGTTCTGATCACAGCAATTGGTGTCAGCTACCTGCTTCAGAACGTGGCCTTCTGATCTGGGGAGCAGATACCAAATCATTCAGTAACGTGATCAGTCTTCCATCCCTGAAACTTGCAGGTGGTTCTATCGTGATCACTGGTGTAACCATCGTAACCATTATCGGTGGTATCCTGATCATGCAGGTCTGATGCTCTTTATCAGCAAGACAAAAACAGGACAGGCAATGCTTGCCGTATCTGAGGATAAAGCGCTGCCCAGTTAATGGGTATTAACGTAAACAAAACAATCTCCATTACTTTTGCAATCGGTTCCGGACTTGCAGCAATCGCAGGTGTGCTTCTCTGCTCTGCATACCCGTCTTTGACACCATATACAGGTGCTATGCCTGGTATCAAAGCATTCGTTGCAGCTGTATTTGGCGGTATCGGATCTATCCCGGGAGCTTTATCGGAGGTGTTGTTCTGGGTATCCTGGAGATTTTTGGTAAAGCTTATATCTCTTCACAGATGGCTGATGCCATTGTATTCGGTGTTCTGATCGTAGTTCTGGTTGTGAAACCTACCGGTATTCTTGGTAAGAACATTCAGGAGAAAGTGTGAGGTGGCAGACATGGAAAAGAAGAAATTAAACAAAACAACAAAAAGCAATCTCATTACATACGGAATGGTTCTTGCAGCATATCTGATCGTACAGGGAATGATCGCAGGGAATCTGCTTTCCAACCTGATGCAGGGTCTTCTGGTGCCTCTTTGTGTATATATTATCCTGGCTCTTTCCCTGAACCTGACGGTTGGTATTCTGGGTGAGTTAAGTCTTGGACATGCCGGATTTATGTGTATCGGTGCTTTCACCAGTGCAGCATTTACAAAGGCAACTATGGATACATTTACGAATGCAGGACTTCGTTTCTTCGTTGCTCTGATCATCGGAGCTGTATGTGCAGGTATCTTTGGATTCCTGATAGGTATTCCTGTACTTCGTCTGAAAGGTGACTACCTTGCTATCGTAACACTGGCATTTGGTGAGATCATTAAGAATATCATCAATGTGCTTTATGTAGGAATTGACAGCAACGGAATCCATTTTTCCATGAAAGACCAGATGTCTCTTGGAATGGAGCCTGGTGGAAAAATGATTATCAGTGGTGCCATGGGTATCACAGGTACACCGAGACAGTCAACCTTTACTATAGGTGTGATTCTGATCCTGGTTACTTTATTCGTAGTTTTGAACCTGATCAATTCCAGAGACGGACGTGCGATCATGGCAATCCGTGATAACCGTATTGCAGCGGAATCAATTGGTATTGATATCACAAAGTATAAACTGAAAGCATTTGCAATCTCAGCAGCATTAGCCGGTATCGGCGGTGTGCTTTATGCTCATAATCTTGCAACTTTAACAGCACTTCCGAAGAACTTCGGTTATAACATGTCTATCATGTTCCTGGTATTCGTAGTTCTCGGTGGAATTGGAAATATGCGTGGTTCTATTATTGCGGCAGTGATTCTGAACCTTCTTCCTGAGCTTCTGCGTGGACTCAGTGATTACCGTATGCTGTTCTATGCAATCGTGCTGATCGTAATGATGCTGATCAACTGGCACCTAAGGCAATCGAGATGAGAGAACGTCTTTTCAGTAAATTTAAGAAAAAGGAGGCATAAGCTATGGCATTGCTGGAAGTAAATCATTTAAATATTTCATTCGGCGGTCTTCATGCAGTGGATGATTTCCATGTCTCCATCGAGAAAGGACAGCTTTATGGTCTGATCGGTCCGAATGGTGCCGGTAAGACTACAATCTTTAACCTTCTTACAGGTGTGTATAAGCCGGATGAGGGAATCATCAATCTGGACGGACAGGATATCACCGGAAAGAGTACCATTGATATCAACAAGGCGGGAATCGCCAGAACATTCCAGAATATCCGTCTGTTCCATCAGATGAGTGTGCTGGACAATGTAAAGGCAGGACTTCACAATCATGATAAATACAGCCTTTTTACAGGTATTGTACATACTCCGAAATACTTTAAGGTTGAGAAAACCATGAATGAGGAAGCAATGAAGCTTCTTAAAGTGTTTGATCTGGACAAAGAGGCAGATATCCTTGCATCCAACCTTCCTTATGGTAAACAGAGAAAGCTGGAGATTGCCAGAGCACTGGCAACAAAGCCGAAGCTTCTTCTTCTGGATGAGCCGGCTGCAGGTATGAACCCCAATGAAACTGAGGAACTGATGGATACCATTCGTTTTGTTCGTGATAACTTTGATATGACCATTCTTCTGATCGAGCATGATATGAAGCTGGTTTCAGGTATCTGTGAGGAGCTGACTGTACTGAACTTCGGTCATGTTCTGAGACAGGGCAAGACTTCAGATGTGCTCCATGATCCGGAAGTTATCAAGGCATATCTTGGAGAATAGGAGGAGAGACAGATGGCATTACTGGAAGTACAGGACATACAGGTTTATTATGGAATGATTCAGGCATTGAAGGGTGTTTCTTTCTCTGTAAATGAAGGTGAAGTTATTGCTCTGATCGGTGCAAACGGTGCAGGTAAAACAACTACCCTGCATACAGTGACAGGGCTTCTCCGGGCAAAATCAGGACATATTATTTATGACGGACAGGATATCACAAAGGTTCCGCCTCACAAGATCGTAACAATGGGTATGGCACATGTTCCGGAAGGAAGACGTGTGTTTGCAAATATGACTGTTCTTCAGAATCTGAAGATGGGTGCTTTTACAAGATCTGATAAAAATGAGATTGATGCGACCATTGAGAAAGTATATAAACGTTTTCCGCGTCTGAAGGAACGTCAGAATCAGACTGCAGGTACCTTAAGTGGTGGTGAGCAGCAGATGCTCGCATGGGACGTGCGCTGATGAGCCAGCCGAAGATCATTCTGATGGACGAGCCGTCCATGGGCCTTTCACCGATCTTTGTAAATGAGATCTTTGATATCATTAAAGAGGTAAGTGAGAGTGGAACAACGGTTCTTCTGGTTGAGCAGAATGCGAAGAAGGCTCTTTCTATTGCTGACAGAGCTTATGTCCTTGAGACCGGAAGGATTACACTGGAAGGTAAGGCAAGTGATCTTCTTCATGATGAATCTGTTCAGAAGGCTTATCTTGGAGAGTAAACAGGAGGGATTTTATGGAGAATTTTGTAATTACCATTGCGAGACAGTATGGAAGTGGCGGACGTACCGTCGGTAAGATGCTGGCAGAGAAACTGGGAGTTTCTTTCTATGACAAGCAGATCATTCAGATGGCTTCTGATGAGAGCGGGATTGATGTGAAGCTTTTTGGACAGGTGGAAGAAGGCTCCAGTGTGAAGGCATCTCTGTTTAATAAGACAGGGTTATATAAAGGAGATCTGATTGCACCGGATCAGAAGGGGTTTGTTTCTGATGAGAATATTTTTAATTATCAGGCGAAGATTGCAACGGATCTGGCAGAGAAGGAATCCTGTGTGATCGTTGGGCGTTGTGTGAATTATGTGTTTAAGGACAGACCGAATACTTTGAGAGTGTTTGTTCATGCACCCTGGGAGTTTCGTGTGGAGAAGTCCAGAGAGAAGATCAGCGGCAGTGATGAGGAGATTGAGAAGTTTCTTCGCAGGGATGATAAGAGAAAGCAGGATTATTATCGCAAATTTGCCGGTGGGGACTGGAGCGATGCGACGAATTATGATCTGTGTCTGAATGCAGGAAAGCTTGGATTGAGAAATGTGTGGATGCGATTTTGGCGCAGATGAACGTTATGGGAATTAAATGATGAAAAGGGCAGTCTCTCTTTGGAGACTGCCTTTTTGGGATTAAGACTGGGATTTGATTTTGTTCTGGTATTCTTTTAGGGTTTTTTCGTAGCCCATTTCTGAGAGTTCGTAGAAGTGTTCTCCCTGGATTTCGGTGGGGAGGTATTGTTGGTGTACGTAGTGGTTTGGGTAGTCGTGGGCGTATTTGTAGCCGATGCCGTGGCCCAGTTTTTCGTGACCGCCGTAGTGTGCATCCTGGAGGTGAGGCGGGACGGTGGTTTTTGTGCGTTTGACGGAGTCCATGGCTGCGAAGATGGCGTTGACAGCGGAATTGCTCTTAGGAGCACAGGCCATGTAGGTGACTGCCTGGGAGAGAATGATCTGGGCTTCTGGCATTCCTACACGTTCTACTGCCTGGGCGGCTGCTACTGCTACGCAGAGGGCCTGAGGATCAGCATTTCCGATGTCTTCGGAGGCGAGGATCATGATTCTGCGGGCGATAAATTTGACGTCTTCTCCGGCGTAGAGCATTTTTGCGAGGTAATAGACTGCAGCGTCGGGGTCTGACCCCTCATACTTTTGATGAAAGCGGAGATGATATCGTAATGATTGTCTCCGTTTTTGTCGTAGCGGACTACTCGTTTCTGGATGCACTGGGAAGCGACATCAAGGGTGATGTGAATGATTCCGTCTTCACTTCTTGGTGTAGTAAGGATACCAAGTTCGATGGCGTTGAGAGCATTTCTGGCATCTCCGCCTGCCATGTCTGCGAGGAAATCGAGTGCGTCTTCATCTATCTGGGCCTTGTAGTTTCCCATTCCCTTTTTCTTATCGTTGACTGCTCTGAGGATGAGTTCTTTTACCTCAGGAATCTCCAGAGATTTCAGTTCGAAGATGATGGAGCGGGAGATAAGAGCCGCATTGACTTCAAAGTATGGATTTTCTGTTGTTGCGCCGATAAGAATGATGGTTCCGTCTTCTACAAATGGAAGGAGATAATCCTGTTGGCCTTTGTTGAAACGGTGAATCTCGTCGATGAAGAGGATGGTTTTCTTTCCGTACATTCCGAGATTCTGCTGTGCTTCTTTGACAACAGTTTCCATATCTTTTTTGCCGGCTACGGTGGCGTTGATCTGGGTAAATTCAGCGCTTGTGGTGTTGGCAATTACTTTTGCCAGAGTGGTTTTGCCTGTTCCCGGAGGGCCGTAGAAGATAACTGAGGTTAGTTTATCTGCCTTTATTGCTCTGTAGAGCAAGGTGTTTTTTCCGATAATGTGTTGCTGGCCTACTACTTCATCCAGGGTAGTAGGGCGCAGTCTGGAAGCAAGAGGAGACTCCTGATCCAGAGTTTTTGATTTTGCATATTCAAATAAATCCATAATTTTCTCCATAAAATAATTATCTGTTGATGATTTGATGGTGCAGTGTGCCGGTGGCACAGTTTTGCGCGACCGTGGTGAATATAAGAACATATATTTGCTTAAGTATAACGTATTAAGTTTTTTTGTAAAGATTGGCATAAATTCTATGCATCACGAAGTGTGTTGCTGTAGATGGAGTAACAGCGACTGATTTTAAGTTGTTGGGCATGGAGTGAACGGTAACTGGTAACACGGTATCAGTAATTAATGATAAAGAAAGACAAAGGCTTATCGCATTTGAGACAATACTTCCATAACAGTATTATAAAAAAGCTATAGGTTAATATAAAGCGAAAATTTAGAAAAAGTTCACAAAAAATAAAGAATTATTTTATCTATTTTTCCAGATAGACAGAAAGAAAATTTTCTGCTATTCTTGCATATAGCAATTGAATAACTATAAATCGTTCAGAAGGATTGTTACTGGAATATTTTTTATCGTCAGGCAGGACCTTATAGTATATAAAGAGAATTTCTATATACTGTAATGGTCTTTTTTTATTTATCTGGCAGCAGGGGAGAGGGAGCTTATGACTATTTATAAGATTTTAAATAATAATCTGATTCTATCCAAAGATAAACAGGGGCATGAGATTATTGTAAAGGGGTGCGGGATTGCATTTCAAAAGAAAAAAGGGCAGCAGGTTGATGAAACTTTGATCGAAAAGATTTTTACTGCGGAAACAGCACAGATCAGTAAAGAGATACAGGGATATTTTGCTTCTATTCCGGAAAAATATCTGGATTTTGTAGAAGCTTATGTGAATGAAGTGAAAGAGAAACAAGGACTGGAGTTAAATGATAGTATTTATTTTTCGCTGAGTGATCATATTATGGGGGCAATATCCAGACTGAATCAGGGAATTCAGATTCAAAATATGCTTTTATTGGATATAAAACAACTCTATCATAAAGAATATGAAATAGGTTTAGAACTTTTAAAAAGAGTAAATCAGACATTTCAGGTAAATCTGGTAGTGGATGAGGCAGGATTCTTTGCATTGCATTTTGTCAATGCAGAAGATGGAAGTAAAACAGACAGTTATCAGATTTCGATTATTGTACATAAGATTTTGGATATAGTTCAGAAATATTATGATAATTTAAAATTCCAGGAAGAGAATCTATATTATCAGCGTTTTCTTACTCATCTGAAATATTTTGCACAGAGATTTCTTCATAAAGAGCTTCATTATGATGAAAATGGAGAGCTGTTTCAGATTATCAAAGAGCAGTATAAAGACGCATATGGATGTGTGAAAATGATTTATCTGATGATGGAAGATGAATACCACTATCAGCTGACAGAAGACGAAATGCTGTATCTTACGATTCATATTCAGAAAATCACAGAAGACCAGAAACGGTTGGAAACTTTATAATTAAGGTGTTAATGGATTGTTACTGAAATGTGTTTTGAGTAAAATAAAGCACATCTTTTCAGGCAAGACCTTTAATCATAAATTCTAATATTTATTATTAAAGGAGGTCCCAGAATGAAAAAGGACTATGCAGAAATTGCAGACACACTTATTGCAGCGCTTGGCGGAAAAGAAAATATTACCCGTCTGTTTCACTGCATGACAAGACTTCGTTTCTATGTAAAGGACAGAACGAAGATCCATGAAAAAGAAATTTTGAAAGTCTCAGGAATTCCGGAGTAAACTGGCATGAAGATCAGTTTCAGGTAATTGCCGGAAATGAAGTAAATGAGATGTACAAGGCACTGGAGAACAAAGGTGTTCCGACGGATGATGCGCCAGCAACCGAGTCTCAGAGTTCTAAGAGTGTAGTATCAAAAATTATTGATTCGATTACCGGATGTATGACACCGATGATTCCTGCTCTTACAGCAGCTGGTATGATCAAAGTTGTACTTTCATTACTTACCACATTCCATCTTGTAACTGATACCAGCAGTACATATCAGGTAATCAGTATGATTGGTGATGTTACCTTTTATTTTATGCCATTCCTGATTGCTGCAAATGCGGCTAAAGTTTTCCGGGTAAATCAATCATTGGCATTGTTTATCGCAGGTGTTTACCTAAGTCCGGCATTTGTCAGTATGGTAGCTTCAGATGCTGCTATTACACTTTTTGGATTGCCGATTACAAAAGCAACGTATTCCTATTCTGTTATTCCGGTAATTCTGATGGTATGGATTACACATTATATTGAATTATTAGTAGACCGTATTACACCGAAGATGGTGAAATTGATTCTGAATCCTACGTTAGTAATTCTTATCAGTGCACCGATCGCGCTGATCGTAGTAGGACCATTGGGAACAATTATTGGTAATGGACTGGCAGTAGCAATTAACTTTTTATCTGCAAAACTTGGATTTATTATCGTTGGTATTTTGGCAGCAACTTTCCCATTTATCGTTATGACAGGTATGCATCATGCTTTAACGCCAATCGGACTGAATGCAATCGCAACAGGCGGAACAGATAGTTTGATCTTCGTTTCACAGGTATGCGCTAATATTGCACAGTCTGGTTCTTCTTTTGCAGTAGCAGTGAAATCAAAAGATGAGAACATGAAGCAGCTGGCAAGTGCAGCTGGTGTATCTGCACTGATGGGAATTACAGAGCCGGCACTTTATGGTGTTACACTTAAACTTAAACGTCCGGTTGTAGCCGCAGCTATTGCAGCTGGAATTGGTGGAATTGTTGGTGGGCTTCTTCACGTATCTCTTTATATTGCTCAAAACTGTATTATGGCTATTCCTGCATTTATTGGAGAAAAGGGAATGAGTAACCTGCTCTATGGAATTATTATGATTGTTGTATCATTTGTAGCATCTTTTGTTCTTACATTTATTTTTGGATTTGAAGATGCTGAGCCTGAACAGGAAGAAAAGAAAACAGAGTCAAAGGAAGCAGAAAAAACGCCGCAGAATAATACGAAACCACTTGTAGAAAAGATTGAACTTTGTGCACCGGTATCAGGAACAGTAAAGGCACTTTCTGATGTTCCTGATAAAACATTTGCAGAAAAAGTACTGGGAGATGGAGCTGCTATCATACCGGAAGAAGGAAAAGTTTATGCACCTGCTGATGGAACGGTTGCCAATATTATGGACAGCAAGCATGGAATTATGTTTGTAACGGATAGTGGCGCAGAAGTACTTATTCACATTGGACTTGATACTGTAAATTTAAAAGGCAAATATTTTAAATCTTATGTTTCTGATGGGGACAAAGTAAAAAAAGGCACTCTTCTTGTTGAGTTTGATCTGGAAGCAATTAAAGGAGAGGGATATAATCTGATCACACCAATGGTAGTGACAAATATTTCCGATTACATTAAAGCAGTATGTATGGAAAAAGAAAATACCGCAATTAATGCGGGGGACAAATTTCTGACAGTGGTATAAAAAGACTGTTGTTTAAAAATTGGAGAGAAAAGACATGAAAAATTATAATCGTATGCCGCAGAATTTCCTTTGGGGAGGTGCAACAGCAGCAAATCAGTATGAAGGCGGATGGGATGAGGGAGGAAGAGGCCCTTCAATCGCAGATATCCTTACAGGAGGAAGTGTGGATAAGGAACGTAGACTGACACCGCCAGTTCCGCTGGAAGAAGAATTTTATCCGAATCATCAGGCAACAGATTTTATCATCATTGGAAAGAAGATATTGCATTGTTTGCCGAAATGGGATTTAAAGTATATCGTTTTTCTATTTCATGGTCCAGAGTATTTCCAAATGGGGATGAAGAAACACCTAATGAAGAAGGACTTAAGTTTTATGATGGTGTAATTGATGAATTAAGAAAATATGGAATTGAGCCGTTAGTTACGATCTCACATTATGAAAATCCACTTCATCTTTCTTTGAAATATGGGGGATGGAAAAACCGTAAGCTGATAGACTTTTATCTTCGCTTTGCCAAAGTTTTATTTGAGCGGTATAAAGGAAAAGTAAAATACTGGCTTACTTTTAATGAAATCAATATGCTGACAGAGCCTTTTGGTGCAGTATTCTGTGCAGGAATGCTGGATCCGGAAGATGTATGTGAACAAAGTCGTTATCAGGCAATGCATCATCAGCTTGTAGCGAGTGCACGTGCAGTTTCTATGGCACATGAAATTGATAAAGAGAATAAACTGGGATGTATGTTGGCTTATCATAACGGATATCCATATACCTGTCATCCGCAGGATGTTCTTTATGCACAAAAATTTGGACAGATTCATAATTCTATTGCAGGAGATGTTCATGTAAGAGGGTATTATCCGGGATTTGCCAGTCGATTTTTTGAAGAACATAATATTGAATTGAAGACAATGCCAGAGGATTCACAGATACTTAAAAATGGTACTGTTGATTTTGTATCTATCAGTTACTATTCCAGTAACTGTGTAAGTGTAACAAAAGAGGGCGAAACGACTGCCGGAAACGGAGGAGATAATCTCAAAAATCCATATCTAAAAGCATCTGATTGGGGCTGGCAGATTGATGCAGTGGGACTTCGATATGTGCTGAATCAGATTTATGATCGTTATCAGATTCCGATTATGATTGTAGAAAATGGTCTTGGTGCAGTGGATCAGTTAACAGAAGATGGAAGAATTCATGATGAGTACCGTATTGAATATATGCGTCTTCACATAGAACAGATGAAAGAAGCAATCCATGATGGGGTAGAATTGATGGGATATACCTGTTGGGGATGCACGGATCTTGTCAGTGCTTCGACAGGTGAGTTTAAGAAGAGATATGGTCTGATTTATGTGAATAAAAATGATGACGGAACAGGAGATTTTTCAAGAATACGAAAGGATTCTTTTTACTGGTATAAGAAAGTTATTGAATCCTGTGGGGAAGAATTAAATTAAAAGAATTAAATTAAAAGGAGGAGCTCTATAAAAGCTCCTCCATTATTTTTGCATATATTTCCTGATAGTGCGTAGACCATTTCTTACAAATCGACTGTGCGGCCTCGAGGTTTGGAGCTGCGATGTTCAGGTCGATGAGGGAGTTGCCCTTTTCGATGAGCTGGCATCTTACAGAATAGGTTCCCTGTTTGGTGATGTAATAATCGGCAGGAGTGACGATTCGCTCCTGGCTTTGAAGCCGGTGGATTTCAGGTATTCCCTGACTTCCTGTTTGATCTCAGGAGAGAGATCTTTCTGGAAAAAGGAGAGAGTCTTTATGCCATCTTCGGTAATCCGGTAATGGGAGACATTGGAACGGGTGTCCATGGTGATCAGTTCTGCTTCTACCAGTTCTGAGATTGCTGCTGGAGATGGAAATAGTTTGTATATTCCCGGTCCAGGATAAATTCTGAAATCTGCGAATTTGTCAGGGTATTTTCGGTATTCTGAAGCATGTATAACACGATTAATTTGTAAACTGTGAATGGTGTTGCCATTTTATCCCTCCCTTTGCATAGAGTAGCAGAGAATCTTTTAGTGTGAAAACAGTCTTCCCTGGTAGCTTTGTTCTTCTTTCATCCTGTGATGCAGCATATTTAATACCTCACGTTTACGGCTTGCCCACAGTGGTGCGATCAGCAGATCTTTGGGGCCGTCGCCTGTGATGCGGTGTATAACCATATCCGGTCTGAGATGTTCCAGACAGTTTATAAGGAGAGAGATGTATTCATCCCGTTCGTAAGTCTGAAACAGTCCTTTCTCGTAATCTGCTGCCAGATCAGTGCCGCGAAGCACATGAAGTAACTGCAGTTTGATTCCTTGAATATCCATATGGTTGAGGTATTCCATAGTTTCCAGAATATCTGCTGTGTTTTCACCGGGCAATCCGAGGATTGTATGCACGATTACTTCGATATTTTCTTTTCGCAGGCGTTTTACGGCATCATCAAAAACGCAGAGCGGATATCCCCTTCGGATATACTTGGCAGTGGACTCATGGATCGTCTGAAGTCCAAGTTCAATCCAGACAGGTTTCTGTTTATTTAACCGGGACAAAAGTGTCACGATCTCAGGACTGAGGCAGTCTGGTCTGGTGCCGATGGAAAGAGCAACTATCTTTGGATGAGAGATTGCTTCTGTAAAAATTTTCTCCAGATATTCCACAGGTGCGTAGGTATTTGTGTACGCCTGGAAATAGGCAATATATTTATGAATCGGACGTTTCTGTGAAAGGATACTGATCTGGCTTTCTATCTGGTCAGTGATGGAAAGTGCGGCATCTGCAGCGAAATCTCCGCTTCCTCCTGCGCTGCAGAAGATGCAGCCGCGGGTTCCAATCTTACCGTCCCTGTTGGGACAGGACATGCCGCCATTTAGCGTGACCTTATAAACCTTTTCTCCAAACCGCTCTCTCAGCATATAGTCCAGAGAGTGGTATGGTTTCTCTCCCCATTTGGTCATACTGTGTGATCATTTTCTGCTGATGAAGTTTCAGCAGAGTTTCCGTTCTGAAGGTCTGTATCCTGGGTATCTGCATCTGCCGGAATATAATTATCAAAAATCTTTACCAGAAAATGTCCGTTGATAAATGCCTCCAGTGCAAATCCAAACATGCACAGAAGCATGATGGCCATGGACTGTATGCGGAAACTTTTAATAAAAAACACGCCTGCAGGTAACAGAGTGATGACTGCCATCAGGACTGTATACGGAAGATGACGGATAGCCATCAGGAATGCATTGCGGAAGGTGTTTTTGATGGAGTTGTAGAATTTGGCAAGCACCGGATAAATATACAGAAATACCATCATATAAAGGATACCAAATGCAAAGAAAACGATATACAGTACCTGAGACATTGTTCCGTCGATATTGCCTACAATACGCAGATCCATGTAAAGGATAGCTGCAACTGCAAGCATGATAAGATTGATGACAGTTGCCTGTTTGAAGTTCTGCTTAAAGGATTTGAAGAAGCTTCTGATAATATAAGATTCTTCGTTACGTGTCATTTTCAGTGTGACATAGTGGAGTGCAGTCAGTGACGCACCAATAGTCACGATCGGCAGACAACAGATCAGAAAGACCACATTAAGCATAATAAGATCAGCCACGCGTCCCATGACGGTGAAGAATTTGTTGTCCATGTTAAATAGTCTGTCCATTCGTTTAATTACTCCTTTTGTATATAATGATGTACAGCATACTCTGCGGATAATCCTGCTACAGAGAAATCTGTACAAGCTTTGTATAACAGTATAACGAATCAGGCAGGAAAAAGCAAATCTTTTATGTGAGCAGGAGCTGGTCTGCAGTGACAAAAACATAGCCTTTTTCAGTAAAAAGATCAGCGATTTTCAGGCTGCATCCACAGATGTCTGATAGCCGTCATGCATCAGGATGATAGAACCGTCATGAACCTGTTTCTGGGCGATAGACAGGATAGAATCGATGTTTTTGCTTTTCCAGTCCAGGGTGTCTACATCCCAGAATACGGGAAGCATGGTGACAGAAAGTTCCATATCCTTGATCCATGCGCCGAAAGGCGGTCGTACATAAGAAGGGTAAATTCCGGAAGCTTCATAGATTCTGTTATTTGTTTTTTCAATTTCCAGTCTGGCTTTCTCCGCCGGTATCTTGTCAAGCTGTACATGATCCAGGTGTGATTTCCGATAAGATGTCCGTCTTTTCGCATTTGCAGGAGTATGTCTTCGTTTCCTTCAATGTTCTCGCCTATCAGAAAGAAAGATGCCCGGATGTTTTCTTTTTTTTAATTCATCCAGAAGCATGGGGGTATACCGGGCATTAGGACCATCATCAAAGGTCAGTGCGATTCTGGGAGGTTCTTCGACGGGAAGCCCGGCGGTGGTGTCAGTTGAAAAATCCTCAAAAGCTGTAGCTTTTGCAGATGCCTGTTTTACAAGGGAAAGCATACCGGGACCTGCCAGTGAAGTAAGGAACTGTGTACGTTTGTCAGCAGAAGAAAAAAGCAGGAAAAAAATCATGCATAATATTCCAAAAAATATTAAAGTCCGCTTCATGCAAAGATACTCCTCATAAAAATATCTCTCTGATTCCGGAACACAGAGTATGAATATCTGTGTCAGAACGAAAGAAACAGCAGGTGGCAGATGTAATCATTACAGTATATGAAAAAAAGAAAGCAATTCATACCGATTTATTGTATAATAGATTCTGCAAAATATCGAAGAAAGAATTTACGGAGATTGAGATGAAAAAGAAACGGACAAAACTGCTGGTTTTCTTTGCACTGGCAGGAATTTTAGTGCTTTTTTATATGATAGGAGAGTCTTATTGTGAGGGACTGTCCGGGGGGAGTAGTCTGAAAGAGAAGAATGAAGTTATGTGTAGATATAAATACGATATGATCGTAGACAGTCCGAATTCTTCTTTCTGGCAAGCGGTTTATGATTGTGCACAGGAATGGGCGCAGAAGAATGATGCAATTCTTGAACTGAGAGGCAGTGGAAGAGAGAGCGATTACAGTAAGCTTGATTATATGAATATGAGTATTGCTTCAAATTCAGACGGGATCATCCTGCAATACAGTGGGGAGCAGGGACTGGAAGCGAAGATAAATGAGGCTGTTCAGAAAGGAATTCCGGTTGTTACTGTAATGGGAGATGCAGTCCACAGCAAGCGTCAGAGTTTCGTGGGTGTCAGTGATTATCAGCTTGGAAGTGTCTATGGCGAAAAGGTAGCGGAATATGTGACTGAGGATACGGAAAGTATTCTTATTCTGTTGAAGAAAAATATTGATGATATGAACCAGAGCCAGATATATACACAGATTAGCAACGCAGTCCAGGCAAAGGCGGGTCCTTCGCAAAATATCCAGATAACAGGAAAAAATCTTCGCTTAACAGGGACTTTTGAGACAGAAGAAGCGGTAACAGATATTTTCAGCAGAGAGATAAAGTACCGGATATTCTTGTGTGCATGGATGAGGAAACTACAGAATGCGCACGTCAGGCAGTACTGGACTTTAATCTTGCAGGAAAGGTTACGATCATAGGATATTACAGCTCTGAAGATATTCTTACAGCAGTGGAAAAGGGAGTGATCTCTGTTACCTGTGATGTGGATACAGAGCAGCTTGGCAGATACAGTATAGAGGCTCTGACAGCATATCAGAAAGATGGAAGGACCAATTCTTATTATAATGTGGATATTAATTTTCTGGACAAGGATGTAGTACGGGAAATGAGAAGGAAGGGGGTGTCCGGATGAAGCAGCTGCGCTGGAAAGATTTTTCACTGGTCAGTAAAATCGTTATAGAGGTGGGTATGATCGCAGTCCTTCTTTTTGCCATGAATATGCTTTTTTATGTGCGGATCAATAATTCCATGCAAAAGATGGATAATGTTTATGCCAGTAATGCAGAGCTTACCGAACTTTCACAGGTATTTGAGAAAGTACAGGATAATATGTATAAGTATCTTAAGGTTAAGAGTTCTCAGACACTTCTTGATTATTATCAGAATGAGGCAAAATACAGAAATGAACTTGAGAAACTTAATGAAGATAATATTAATGATCCCGTAAAGCTTCTGGAACGGAATATCCGGAAAATGTCGGAAACATATCTGGACTGTACTGCGGAAACGGTAGCTGCCAAACGAGGAAGGAACGTTGAGCAGTATAAGCGTAAATATGATGATGCAACAAAGCTTTACAGATATATCCAGTCATCTATTGACGAACTGAATAACCTGATGTTTCAGGAGAACTCCAGTACTTATGCAGTACTTCGTGCAGTGATGAGATATCTGGAGATAAGCAATTCAGTTATTATGATCATAATTGTAGCCGGTGGAATGCTTCTGCTCATCCAGGCCACCAGAAATATGTTTGTTCCCCTTTCCAATATGGCAGAGACAGCACAACTGGTAGGTCAGGGAAATTTCCATGTAAAGATGCACGATACAGATGCACAGGATGAACTGGGAACAGTAACCAGAGCGTTTAATACAATGGTAGAGAATCTTGATCTGTATATGGCAAGGACGAAAGCAAGTATGGAGAAAGAGCAGCAGATGATGGAGAGGGAGCTTCTTATGGAAAATCATCTGAAAGAAGCACAGCTGAAATATCTTCAGTCACAGATCAATCCGCACTTTCTGTTTAATTCCCTGAATGCAGGAGCACAGCTTGCAATGATGGAGGATGCAGAGCAGACCGGGATTTTTGTAGAGAAAATGGCGGATTTTTTTCGCTATAATGTAAAAAAAGGACAGGAAGACGCCACATTGGGAGAAGAACTGGAGGCTGTTGATAACTATATTTATATTCTGAATGTCCGGTTCGCCGGAGATATCCATTTCAGCAAGGAGGTGGATGAATCACTGGAGAATGTGCGTATGCCAAGTATGATCTTGCAGCCGGTTGTGGAAAATGCAGTCAATCATGGAATACGTGACATTGAATGGGAAGGAAAAATACATCTCACAGTTACAGGAGATGCAGATTATATACGTATCAGCGTGAAAGATAATGGAAAGGGAATGACGCAGGAACAGATAGAGGGTGTTCTGTCAGGAAACAGAGAGCGCAGAAATGAAGAAGGTGATTCTACAGGAATCGGTATGAATAATGTGATCAGTCGTCTGGAACTTTATTATGAGGAATCAGGGCTTATGGAGATTAACAGTGAAGGTGAAGGAAAAGGCACAGAAGCAGTAATCTATATACCTGTGCATGAAAACTAAGAGAAGTATTATGGGAGTGAGAGAAGATGTATAGAATTTTGCTGGCAGATGATGAAGGTATCATGCTGGAATCATTAAAGAAAATTATTGAAACTGAATATGGAAATGAATGTGAAATCCACTGTGCAAAGTCAGGCAGAGTTGTGGTGGAGATGGCACAGGCATATCCGCCGGATATCTGTTTTATGGATATCCAGATGCCGGGAATAAGCGGAATCCAGGCAATCAGGGAAATTCAGAAATTTAACAGCTCAGCAGTTTTGTGATCATAACTGCATATGATAAGTTTAATTATGCAAAAGAAGCAGTGAACCTGGGAGTTCAGGAGTTTCTCACAAAGCCTGTAAATAAGAAAGTAATTCTGGAAACCTGCGCGAAGATGATGACAAAGGTAGATCAGATACGGCAGAAGAGAAGCGATGATCTCTGATCAGAGAGAAACTGGAGACAGTGGTACCTATGATTGAGAGTGGATATATCAATAATATTCTTTTGCAGGATGATTTTGTTACTTACCAGGATAATTATACACAGCTTCTTGATATCCGTCAGAAATACGGTTATATGATGGTCATAGAATTTGGAGATTCTATGGAAAATGGGGTGCTCAGTAATGCAGTAGGTGCAAGTGTAAAGGCAAACAAATTTTATTCTACTTTTCGTGAAATCGCACAGGGATTCTTTGAATGCCTTGTAGGTCCTATTATGGGAAACAGGATCGTACTGCTTGTTCCTTATGAAAATGCGAAAGAAGATTACGAAGACAGAGTTGCAATTGTCACAAGAGCCAGAAATATGGTACATAAATTTGAAAACCGGATCGACAGTATGTTCCGCTGTGGAATCGGAAGAGTCAAAGAACTTGGAGGCGTAAAGGAATCTTTTAAGGAAGCGGTGGTCGCACTGAGAGAGAGCATCAGTCATGTAGTGCATATCGAGGATGTACCGGCGGCACAGAAATATGACGGGGAATATCCAAGAGACCTGGAAATCAGATATCAGAAGAGGATCCTTGAGAAGGATGCTGCGGGAGCGATGAACTGCGCAGAGGGATTTTTGAATGGATGCACAGTCAGCAGGCCGTCACAAGAGAAGACATTGAGATTAAAATCCTGGAGATGGTGATGAATGCGGAACGCAGGGCATTCTTTGCAGGAACTTTGAAATATAATGTTAACAGCAGGAGAAGCTATATCCGGGAGCTTCAGTCCTGTACGGATATAGAAAATCTGAAGAAGTGGTTTCTGGATAAGACGAGAGAAATCTGTACGAAACTGGAGAATTCCAAGGAAAAAGAAGCTGGCAGTATTATTGACAGAGCAAAGGAATATATCAATGAAAATTTCCGCAGGGATATTTCTCTGGATGATGTTTCAAGAGAGGTAGATATCAGTCCGTATTATTTCAGTAAACTTTTTAAACAGGAAACAGGTAAGAACTTTATTGAATATCTTACAGAAATACGTCTGAAAAATGCCAGAGAACTTCTGCAGGATTCCAGACTTTCCATTAAGGAAATATGTGCACAGTCAGGATACAGTGATCCCAATTACTTCAGCAGGATTTTCAAGAAGTATGAAGGAGTTACGCCTAGTGAGTTCAGAGAGAGGTTAGGCTGATGAAATTATATAAGACAAAAAAGAATTGCGGAAAGTTGCTGCTTGGAATACTGGCATTTTGTACAGGATGATACTGCTGACAGGATGTGGTTCCTCTTCAGAACAAAAACAGAATAAGAATGAAGAAACAGCAGAAGAGAATAAGGAAGAGAATAAGGTTCAGATCGGACTTACAGTGGATTCTTTTGTTATAGAAAGATGGATCCGCGACAGAGATGTATTTGTGGCGACTGCCAGAGAACTGGGAGCAGAGGTAAATGTGCAGGATGCAGGTGCAGATGTCAAAGAGCAGATCAGTCAGATTGAATACTTTATAAATAAGCAGGTGGATGTGATCGTTGTGATCGCAAGAGACTGTGGAGCACTTTCAGATGCCATACAGAAGGCACAGAGTGCGGGAATTCCGGTTATTTCCTATGACAGAATGGTCAATAATGCCAATACAGATTTGTACATTTCCTTTGATAACCGTAAGGTGGGTGAGATCATGGCACAGGCACTTGTCAATGCACTTCCTCAGGGAGGAGATATCTTTATGATACAGGGATCCTCTTCAGATAATAATGTCCAGATGGTGAAACAGGGGTTTGATGATATGCTTGCAGACACAGATCTGCATGTGGTTTATGAAGCTAACTGTGATGGCTGGACAGCAGAACTGGCTGCTGGATATGTGGAGGAAGCCCTGGAAAAATATCCTCATGTTAAGGGGATTATGTGCGGAAATGATGATATTGCCAGTCAGGTTGTACAGGTACTGGCAGAGAATCAGCTTGCTGGAAATGTGGTTGTTGTAGGTCAGGATGGAGATCTTGCAGCCTGTCAGAGAATAGTAGAAGGAACACAGTATATGACTGCTTTTAAACCAATTGAAGATCTGGCAAGAAAAGCAGCGAAATATGCAGTGGAAATCGGCAGCGGAAAGGGAGTTTCAGAGCTGGAAGATGTGACAGAAACAGTAAATGACGGAACTTATGAGATTCCTTCCTGCATTCTTGAACCAACTGCAGTGACAAAAGAGAATATAGATAAGGTGATTATTGAAGGAGGTTTCCACCGCAGAGATGAAGTTTATCTGAATGCGGATTACAGTTAAATAAAATATTCAGAGATTATCCGGCTGCCTTTGCAGATGTAGGAGTAAATCAGCATATAGCATTATTTTGCAACAAAAATGTCCTGTCCTGTGCAGGGCATTTTTTGTTTTTCTTAAAATGTCTTGCTTCTTGCCAACCATGTCCAGATATCTCTGTGCTATAGTAACATCATCAAGAAAACGTGAACAACGTAAAAAAGAAACGGAGGATTTTCACAATGAGAAAGAAAGTCGTATCAGCAATTCTTTGTGCATCAATGGTAGCAGGAATGGTAGTTATCCCGGGTGTAGCTGTTAAAGCGGATGATAAGAAACTGATCGGTGTTACAATGCCTACCAAAGACCTTCAGAGATGGAATCAGGATGGCGAGAACATGAAGAAAGAGCTGGAAGCAGCAGGCTACGAAGTAGACCTTCAGTATGCATCTAACGATGTAAGCACACAGGTTTCACAGCTTGAGAACCAGGTAGCCAACGGATGTGATCTTCTGGTTGTTGCATCTATCGACGGAAGCAGCCTTGGAGAGCCTCTGAAACAGGCAAAAGAAGCAGGAATCCCGGTTATCTCCTATGACCGTCTGCTTATGAACTCCGATGCAGTTACATACTATGCAACATTTGATAACTACAAAGTAGGCCAGAAACAGGGCGAATACTTAGTAGATGCACTTGATCTTGACAATCAGGACGGACCGTTCAACATCGAGCTGTTCACAGGTGATCCTGGTGACAACAACTGTAACTTCTTCTTCGGCGGAGCAATGGATGTCCTTCAGAAATACATCGACGAAGGCAAACTGGTAGTTAAATCCGGACAGACAGAGTTCGAGCAGGTTGCAACTGCTAACTGGGACAGTGCAAAAGCTCAGGACAGAATGGATACAATCATCGCTGGTAACTACTCTGACGGAACAAACCTTGACGCAGTTCTCTGCTCCAACGACTCCACAGCACTTGGTGTAGAAAACGCACTTGCAGCTTCCTACACAGGAGAGTATCCGATCATCACTGGTCAGGACTGTGATACACCAAACGTTAAGAACCTTGTAGCAGGAAAACAGGCTATGTCCGTATTCAAAGATACACGTGCTCTTGCATCTGCAGTAGTTAACATGGTTGACGCTATCATGAAAGGCGAAGAACCGGAGATCAACGATACAGAATCTTATGACAACGGCACAGGCGTTATCCCGACATACCTTTGCGATCCGGTTGTTGTAACTGTTGATAATTACAAAGAAATGCTGATTGATTCCGGATATTATACAGAGGATCAGATTAAATAATAAGAATTAACAAACTGTACAGGCGGGCGCAGTTCCCGCCTGTATTAATCAGTAATAAGTATTTATCTTACAAGAAGAACTATCTTAGAGAAATCTATCTTGGAAGAAATTTCCGTTTCTTTCCAAGACGTACTTAAATGCTTTGTTATGGAAAGGGAGGGAAATAGAAATTGGCTAAGATACTTTTGGAAATGAAGAATATCACCAAAACTTTCCCGGGTGTAAAGGCACTGGATAACGTAAATCTTCAGGTAGAAGAAGGCGAGATCCACGCACTGGTAGGTGAGAACGGTGCCGGAAAATCTACCCTGATGAATGTATTAAGTGGTATTTATCCGTATGGAACCTATGAAGGCAACATCATTTATAACGGTGAAATCTGTAAATTCAATACAATCAAAGACAGTGAAGAAAAAGGAATTGTAATCATTCACCAGGAACTTGCGCTGATTCCATATATGACGATCGGTGAAAATATGTATCTGGGTAATGAAAGAGGAAGTTCATTATCTATTAACTGGAATGAAACCTACGGAGAAGCAGATAAATATCTGAAAATAGTAGGACTTGAAGAATCCTCCAGAACTTTAATCAAGGATATTGGTGTAGGTAAACAGCAGCTGGTAGAAATCGCCAAGGCACTGGCAAAAAATGCCAAGCTTCTGATCCTGGACGAGCCGACAGCATCTTTAAATGAGGATGATTCTCAGGCTCTGCTGGAATTGCTTCTGAAGTTCAAAAAACAGGGAATGACATCTATTATCATTTCCCATAAATTAAATGAAATTTCTTATGTTGCGGATAAGATTACAGTTATCCGTGATGGTTCTACTATCGAGACTTTGGATAAGAAAAAAGATGACTTTTCCGAGCAGCGTATTATTCAGGGTATGGTAGGTCGTGAGATGACAGATTGATTCCCGAAACGTCCGGATGTAAAGATCGGGGATGTTTCCATGGAGGTTAAGAACTGGAATGTCTATCATCCGCTGTACTCAGAGCGAAAAGTAGTAGATAATGTATCATTTAAGGTGCATAAGGGAGAAGTAGTAGGTATCTCCGGACTTATGGGTGCAGGACGTACAGAGCTTGCAATGAGTATTTTTTGGAAAAAGTTATGGAACTAAGATTCCGGTCAGGTATTCATGAACGGAAAAGAAGTGAAGCTGAATACTGTACAGGAAGCAATCGATAACAAGCTTGCTTATGTTACAGAGGACAGAAAAGGAAATGGTCTGATACTTTCCAAATCCATTAAGATGAATACTTCTCTTGCAAATATGAAGGGAGTCAGTAATGGAAAGGTTATTGACGCAGATAAAGAATATGCGGTGGCAGAGGATTACAGAAAGAAGTTGAAAACAAAATGTCCGTCTGTCGAGCAGAATGTAGGCAACTTAAGTGGTGGTAACCAGCAGAAAGTCCTTCTTGCAAAATGGATGTTTACAGAACCGGATATTCTGATCCTTGATGAGCCTACCCGTGGTATTGACGTAGGTGCGAAATACGAAAATTTACTGTATTATTAACGATCTGGTAGCAGCAGGAAAATCTGTTATCATGATCTCTTCTGAACTTCCGGAAGTACTTGGAATGTCAGACAGAATCTATATCATGAATGAGGGCAAGTTCGTAGGTGAGGTCGGCAAAGAAGAGGCCACATCAGACTGATCATGTCCAAGATCGTAAAATCAGGAAAAGGAGCGTAAAAAAGATGGAAAAAAAGATTAGTTTTTCAGAGATGTTAAAGAAATATACCATGGTGCTTGTTCTTGTTCTGGTAGTCATCATGTTTGCTGTAAATACAAAGGGGGTTATGCTTCTTCCTCAGAATGTGAATAACCTTGTAGCCCAGAATGCGTATGTATTTATCCTTGCAACAGGTATGTTGTTCTGTATTCTGACTGGTGGTAATATTGACCTTTCTGTTGGTTCTGTTGTATGTTTTGTAGCAGCAGTTGGCGGTAAGATGATGGTTCTCAACAGTATGAACCCATATCTTACAATGCTGGTTATGTTGCTTACAGGTATTGCCATCGGTGCATGGCAGGGATTCTGGATTGCATATGTAAGAATCCCACCGTTTATTGTAACTCTGGCTGGTATGCTTGCGTTCCGTGGTCTTTCAAACGTAGTTTTACAGGGACAGACACTGGCACCAATGCCTGATTCTTACCTGGCACTGTTTAACAATTATATTCCGGATCCATTTGGGAAAGAGGGATTTAATCTTATCTGTTTTGTAGTTGGTATTATTGTCTGTATTGTATATGTGTTGCTTGTTCTGAAGAATCGTGCAGATCGTGTGAAGAAGGGTACAGTGTAGATGCTTTTGGTGGCGTTGCAGTTAAGATGATTCTGATCTGTGTAGTTGTTCTTGCTTTTATGTTCCGTCTGGCTCAGTATAAAGGTATTCCGAATTCTCTGATCTGGGTAGCTGTGATTATTGCAATCTATACATATATTGCTTCCAAGACAACTACAGGACGTTATTTCTATGCAGTTGGCGGTAATGAGAAGGCTACAAAGCTTTCCGGTATTAATACAAATAAGGTTTATTTCCTGGCTTATCTGAATATGGGTCTTCTGGCTGCTATTGCAGGTATGGTTACTATGGCCCGTCTGAATTCGGCCAATCCTCAGGCTGGTACAAACTTTGAGATGGATGCGATTGGTGCTTGTTTCATTGGTGGTGCTTCTGCTTATGGCGGAACCGGTACAGTTCCGGGGGTTATCATTGGTGCATTGCTGATGGGTGTTCTGAACTTAGGTATGAGTATCATGGGTATTGACCAGAACCTGCAGAAGGTTGTTAAAGGTCTGGTTCTGCTGGCAGCGGTTATCTTTGATGTTGTTAGTAAGAGAAAATCTTTTATCGTAAAATAAAAATTGTATATTCATTCTTAAATGGAAATTTTTGCAGGGCTTGCAGGGTGCAGGCCCTGTTTTTTACCGAATCAAGTAAGTCTCCTGCTTTAATTGCGAATATCTGTTTGACTTGACAGGGGACGCGCAGAAAAATAGTGTGTTTGATGTGCGGTTTCGGCATCTAAGATATTCTAAGGCCAAGAAAATCTGCTAAAGGCATGAGCCGGCTTCTCAAACTCGCTCCGTCGCAGACTCCGCTCAGACAGTGATGCAGCCGGCTCATAACGCAGATTTTTTGACCTAAGAATATCTAAGATACCTGCAAATGCACATCAAACACACTATTTTTCTGCGCTGGCTGCTGGCGATTTTTGGGGTGTTGGATTGAGTAAAAATGGACGATAAAAATGGGTGGACGGAAAATTTGCTTGTGGAGGTAGAAGGATGGTCGTATAATGAGGGGGAATATTGTACGAAGTGAGGAGTGGGTTGTTATGAGATATAGTTCTGTGTTGGATTTGCATACACATACTTTGGTGAGTGGTCATGCATATTGTTCTCTGAGGGAGATGGCGAAAGCGGCCGCAGATAAGGGACTGGAGGTTCTGGGGATTACGGAGCATGCGCCTGCTATGCCGGGGACCTGTCATAAGTATTATTTTGAGAATCTGAAAATTGTGCCCAGGGAGATGTATGGGATTCAGTTGCTTCTGGGGTCTGAGGTGAATATTCTGGATGCACAGGGGACTGTGGATCTGGCGCAGCGGACGTTGGAGAGGATGGATGTGGTGATCGCCAGTCTGCATATGCCATGCATGAAGCCGGGATCTAAGCTGGAGAATACAGAAAGCTATCTGAATGTGATGAAGAATCCTTATGTAAATATTATCGGGCATCCGGATGATGGGAGATATGAAATCGATTATGAGGCACTGGTTCAGGGTGCGAAGGAATATGGGAAGGTTTTGGAACTGAATAATCATTCTATGGATCCGGACTGTAACCGGCAGAATGCTGTGGAGAATGATACTGTGATGCTGAATTTGTGTAAGAAATATCAGGTTCCGGTGGTGATGGACAGTGATGCTCATTTTGATCTTCTGATCGGGGAGTTTGATCTGGCGAGAAGTCTGCTGGAGAAACTGGATTTTCCAGAAGAACTGGTTCTTAATCGGTCTGCGGATGCAATCAGGAAGTATGTGAATCGTAAATTCTGATAAACTGAGAAGCAGTTATTTGGTGTATGGCCGAGTTGCAAAGAGGATGATTTTATCTGTCTTACTCTTCGAAAGAGGTTTTTGTGAGAAAATAAAAAAATCTGTAATTTCTTTTAGGTTAAAGGCTTGCTTCCTATAATTTAACGTGGTAAAATATCACTGTTAGAAATATAACACGGACATTTTAAAGACAAATGTCCGTCCAGTGAAGTACAGAGTTCTAAAAGGAGCATGAAAATGAGTAAAAAAATCAGAACAGAGGCTGTAGATCAGCTTTTTGAAGCGATTTTATGCCTGAAGGATAAAGAAGAGTGCTATACTTTTTTTGAGGATGTATGCACGATCAATGAACTTCTTTCCTTATCACAGCGTTTTGAGGTTGCCAAGATGCTGATGGACAAGAGAACCTATCTTGATATTTCGGAGAAAACCGGAGCTTCCACAGCAACGATCAGTCGTGTGAATCGTTCATTGAATTATGGAAATGACGGATATGAGATGGTTTTTCAAGAATGGCAGAGAAGGAAACTAAAGGGGAATAAGATAGCGGAAGGCTGAATAAATGCAGTGCTATTGTGGGGCAGGTGAAGATCACCTGCCTTTTTGTATAGGGAGTTTTCGGATAAAAGAGAAGTCCGATTATTCCTCTTCTGGGAGAGTGTTGTGCAGGCTGAGAAAATGCTGCGAAGGATCAATCTATAAAAGTCGAAAATGAATATTATATAGTCAAATATGCAAACTATGCGGATTGGTATAATGTTATAATTTTGCTTATGAAAGATAACTTGCTGTTGGCAATATCGTATAAGATATTTTTATGAAAAAAGTCATATATAAAGTATTTTGCTGGAAGTATTTTACAAATGCATGGCGAAATGTAATATTGCAGGCAGAGAGAACAGTTATAAAAAAACAAATCATGAGGAGAACATAAGAGTATGAAGGCATTTGATTATTCACTGGTAAAAGATCCACAGTATTTCTGCGATAACCGAATGGAAGCTCATTCAGATCATGTATATTATAGAGATGGGAATGAAATGCAGACTGCTGTGCAGGATGGGACAGAAACTTCTTTCCGTTACAGTCTGAACGGTTTATGGAAGTTTCATTATGCGCGTAATTACAAAAGTGCAGTTCAGGGATTTGAGAAAGAGGATTACTGTTGTTATGACTGGGATGACATTCATGTACCTGCACATATCCAGATGGAAGGATATGATGCACCGCAGTATGCTAATGTCCAGTATCCATGGGAAGGACATGAGGAAATTTATCCGGGTCAGATTCCTGAGAGATTTAATCCGGTTGCAAGCTATGTGAAATATTTTACAGTGCCGGAACATATGAAGGGAAAGAGGTTGTTTATTTCTTTCCAGGGAGCAGAGAGCGGACTTGCACTGTGGCTGAACGGAGCCTTTGTTGGCTACAGTGAGGATTCTTTCACCCCATCTGAATTTGAACTGACAGATTATCTTAAAGATGGACAGAATAAGCTGGCAGCACAGGTATTCAAATGGACCTCCAGCAGTTGGTGCGAAGATCAGGACTTCTTCCGTTTCTCCGGAATTTACAGAGATGTGTATCTTTATACAGTTCCGGATACCCATGCATATGATCTCCAGATCCGTGCAATCCCGGAAGAGAATCTGGATATAGCAGATCTTGAAATTAAGGTAAAGACATGGGGAAAGGGAAGCATTGTTTTCAGACTTGAGAAAGATGGAGAATGTGTGCTGGAAGAGAAAAAATCTCTTACAGAAGCTGGAAATGCAGAAGCAAATGCAGAGCCATTTTATATTCAGAAAACAAATAGCAGCAAGACTGTACAGAACAGTTTTGTATGGAAAATCAATAATCCAAAATTATGGAGTGCAGAAGATCCGCAGCTCTATGATCTTACAATTGAACTTTATGACGAAGCAGGAAATATTCAGGAAGTGATTCCTCAGAAGGTTGGATTCCGCCGTTTCGAGATGAAGAACGGCATTATGACTCTGAACGGAAAGCGTATCGTGTTTAAGGGCGTAAACCGTCATGAATTCAGTTCTGTCAGCGGCAGACATGTATCAGAGGAAGAACTCCGCAAGGATCTTCGCATTATGAAGCAGAATAATATCAATGCCATCCGTACCTGCCATTATCCGGATACATCACTGATCTATCAGCTCTGTGATGAATATGGTATTTACATGATTGATGAGACAAATCTGGAATCTCATGGCTCCTGGGATGTGGCAGAATTTACAAAGGATTATACCCATGTTGTTCCGCACAACAAACCGGAATGGCTGGATATGATGCTTGACCGTGCCAACTCCATGTATCAGAGAGACAAGAATCATCCGGCAATCCTGATCTGGTCTTGTGGAAATGAATCTTTTGGCGGAAAAGATATCTATGAAATGTCTCAGCTTTTCCGTAAGAATGACCCTACCCGCTTGGTACATTATGAGGGACTTTTCCATGACCGCAGTTATAATGATACCAGTGATATGGAAAGTCAGATGTATCCGTCTGTAGAAGCAATCAAAGAGTTTCTGGCAAAGGATGACAGCAAACCGTTTATCTGCTGTGAGTATACACATGCCATGGGAAATTCCTGCGGTGCTATGCACAAATATACAGACCTGACAGATACAGAACCCAAATATCAGGGCGGATTTATCTGGGATTACATTGACCAGTCTATTTATAAGAAAGACCGCTATGGAAAAGAGTTCCAGGCATACGGCGGCGATTTCGGAGAACGCCCTACAGACTATAATTTCAGTGGTAACGGAATCGCATATGGCGGTGACAGAGAGCCATCTCCAAAGATGCAGGAAGTGAAATTCAATTATCAGAATATCACTGCAGAAGTAACAGCAGATACAGTAAAAGTAATTAACAAGAACCTCTTTGTAAACACAGATACTTTTGACTGTAAAGTAACACTTGCAAAGAATGGAAAAGTGATCCGTACAGGAGCACTGGAAACAGCAGTTGAGCCATTGAGTGAGAAAGAATATAAACTGCCTTTTGAAAAAGCCGAAGCAGCCGGAGAATATACAGTTACTGTTTCCTTCCATCTGAAAGAGGAAGAGGTGTGGGCACCAGCAGGTCATGAGATTGCGTTTGGACAGCATGTATACCAGGTACAAGAAAATGCTTCAGCAGAAACAGCAGCTGCGAAACCACAGATTATCCGAAGCACACACAATATTGGTGTCCGCGGCGAGCACTTCGAAGTAATGTTCTCCGTCCTCAACGGTGGTCTTGTTTCCTACAAATATGCGGGCAAAGAGATGATCGAGGCAATCCCGAAACCAAACTTCTGGCGTGCACCAACAGATAATGACTGTGGAAATCTTATGCAGATGCGCTACGCACAGTGGAAAATTGCCAGCATGTATTTAAGCCACAAAGAATACAGAAAAGGTGCATACGGTCCATCCAATTCACCACAGGCAGAAGAAACAGACCACTCTGTAAAAGTAACCTTTACCTATCTGATGCCAACCACACCAGCCAGTGAGTGTCAGCTCACCTACGAAGTATTCGGCGATGGAAAAGTGAAGACAACTTTAACTTATGATCCTGTAAAAGAACTTGGTGATATGCCGGAATTTGGGGTGATTTTCAAATTCAATGCAGATTACGACAATGTTCAGTGGTATGGACTGGGCGAAGCTGAAACCTATGCAGACCGAAAAAAAGGTGCAAAACTGGGCATTTATCAGAACAAGTTGTGGACAACATGGCAAGATACATGGTACCGCAGGAATGTGGAGCAAAAGAGGAAGTACGCTGGGCGAAGGTCACAGACCGCAAGGCAGAGGAATGTACTTTGAAATGGATGGAGAATCAATGATGTTCTCTGCACTCCCATACACTCCACATGAGATGGAAAATGCCATGCATCCATATGAACTCCCACAGATTCATTACACAGTAGTACGCGTAGCCAAAGGCCAGATGGGAATTGGCGGCGATGACAGCTGGGGAGCATATACCCATCAGGAATATCTGCTGAATGCAGACGGAAAGATGGAATTCTCCTTTAGTTTTAAAGGGATTTAAACATCGGTGTACAAGGTCTGAACACGGTCGCTGGTGGCCTTGATCGTAGAGATCAAACCATCGGCGGCTTTTCTTTTGCCGTCGTCCGGCAGAGGTTGGTTTATTTTACATATCGTTCAAGTTCTTGAGTCTCTGTTTCTACCAGTTTTTCAATGTTGTCGTTTTTGTCACGGATCACTTTGATGTTGATACCATCGCTTGCACTGTTGTCACAGTAGGTGTTGTGGTCTGCATCATAGAGAATATGAATAATTTTCCCATCATACATCCAGTTATCAGAGGCTTTGTCAAAGGAAATTCCAAATGTGGCATAGGCATCGAGGCTATCATCACGATAATTGGGATCACCCAATTCAAAACTACCGCTGTTTCCGGTAATGCCAGCCGCAGCAAGTTCTGATTTTGTTTCTTCCTGTTTTTCAGTTAGAGCCTTGAAGTCGGCATCCGAGGACTGCTTTAATCCTGTTAATGTTCCATTAGCGTCTTTAATCGGTTCCACATCCACAACACCGTCCTCAAAGAAGAACGAGTTCGCATTTAACCGTGATGAGTTAGACGCGCAAATTTACAAAAAGCAGAACAAATGTTTACACAAACTGATACATATGGTATAATATTTATATGGAAAAAGATATATTTAATATAGATAAAAACAAACTTCATATGGTAGGGGATATGTCTATTCCTTGCAGTATCATCTTGTCTGGTGTACAAAATACAGAAAAAAGGTTTTAAAAAACGGAATCGATACAGAATGCGAAGAAATGTTACAGAATCTTGCAGAAGAATATAAATTTCAGATTCTGGCAATGGAGGTGATGCCGGATCATATCCATCTGCTTGTGGACTGTAAACCTCAGTTTTATATTTCAGATATGATCAAGATCATGAAAGGAAATCTTGCACGCCAGATGTTTCTTGCGCATCCGGAGTTAAAAAAGGAACTGTGGGGTGGGCATCTGTGGAATCCGTCTTACTGTGCCATAACGGTCAGTGACAGGAGCAGAGACCAGGTGCTTGCCTACAATCGAAAGGACAAAAGGAAAAAGAAAAGA
>ENA-OQCN01000177-OQCN01000177.1-human-gut-metagenome-genome-assembly--contig:-NODE-177-length-32836-cov-3.366872_pt1 | contig 32836 bp, 36 predicted proteins | sample MGYA00242497_ERZ504576 | MGnify/ENA primary metagenome ERZ504576 (study PRJEB26092, sample SAMD00036296) | human gut metagenome | host: Homo sapiens | study: EMG produced TPA metagenomics assembly of...
CTTTCAAGGTTATTTCACTGTTCAGTTATCAAGGTTCTTTGTTTTGTTGTCGTTCTCGGCGACAGCTTGTTTATTATATCTTATCAAGTCTGTTTTGTCAAGAACTTTTTTTTCATTTTTTAAAAATTTCTTTCAATCGGTTTTGTCCGATCCGTTATCTCAAACGCGACAACTTTGATATTTTATCATGTGTTGTTTTGTTTGTCAAGAACTTTTTTTAAATTTGTTGTTTTTTTGAATTTTCATGTTTTTTTAAACAATTTATAATTCTTTATTTTCGCAACTCACTCATATTATAATAGTTCGTGCGATTTGTCAACAACTTTCTCAAAAAAAATTCGAACAACTCATATTGTAAATAATAAGCGGAGAAGGAGGGATTTGAACCCTCGCGCCGGTTACCCGACCTATACCCTTAGCAGGGGCACCTCTTCGGCCACTTGAGTACTTCTCCAAAGTCATTATTTAACAATATTATATTGTTCGTGCGCCGTAACGCATGAATAACTATACTAAATCTTTACTGATTTGTCAACTATTATTTTCACATTTCATTTTTTTATTCATGAAATCCAGGAATCAAAGGATGTTTTACATCTCAATGACTGACAGCCTGCATAAAACTTGGCTCCGTTTTTTGGGTTTTATTCCCATCTTTCTCCCGGATATTTCATATTCCATTTTTTTCGCAGATCTGTCATGATATCCATAACATCCTTTGTATCTGAAATTTTTAATTTATGGACATCTCCTGTTTTTATTGCCTGCTCCATATCTTCCATCTCATATTGTAAGGCCTTCTTTGCCTCGCCGGCGTTCACGGTATGGTGCACTCCTGATTCAGCTTCCACGATCACTGCCTGATCCGCACGCGGATATTCCATAATTTCAATATAACCATTTTCACAGCTGATTACTGCACGTTTCGGCTGTTTCGAATGTAGCGATAAAGCAAGTGTTGCCATCTGTGCTTCTTTGTTCATTAACAGAATCCCTGCCTGCTCATCAGCTCCGGTCGGTGCAAATTTCACCTGACTTAAGACCTGATCTGGTTTGCTTTCCATGAAACTGCGTGCAATGCTGAGTGCATAGACACCGATATCCAGTAATGCCCCGCCTGCAAGATCCATATTAAAGAAACGGTTCTTCATATTGTATTCTTTGTAACTTCCAAAGTTAAGCTGTATCATCTGAACTTTTCCAAGAGCAGGAACCCCATCAGCCAGCCAGTCTGCGATTTCTTCGTGCTCCTCATTAGCATTTGAAGCGTATGTACCTGTTTTTCCGGCATCGATCAGTTCCCATAGTTTTTTATATAACGGCATATGCCAGATAGTCATTGCCTCTGCAAAAATCACATCATTTTCCTTTGCAAGCGCTAATGCTTCTTCCAGTTCAAGGCTGTTTAAGGTAATGGACTTCTCACATAATACATGCTTTTTATTTTTCAGTGCTTCCCTGACAAATCCGATATGGGTATTGTGTGGTGTCGTGATGTAGATCACATCCACATCAGGATCTGTAAACATTTCATGAAAATCATCGTATACCTTTGCGACCTGGTATTTTTCCGCAAATGTAACTGCCTTTTCGTGTGTGCGGTTTCCCACAGCATAAAGTGTTTTTCCCATAGCTTTTAATGCCTGCGCCATCTCATTTGCAATCACACCGGTTCCTAAAACCGCCCAGTTTAAATTTTTTTTCATAAATACCTCATTTCCGATCCACTTTCTGTCTGATGTGAAATGAATCTAAAATTTTTCTGTTCTGAAATCTATATACGATCTGATTTTATATTGCTGCAAATTCTTTGATTGCCGTTTCATAGAGATTGTTTCCCTGACTGTCGATCACAACGATCACCGGGAAATCCCTGATTTCAATTTTGCGGATCGCCTCTGCCCCAAGATCCTCATAACATACGATCTCTGATTTTGTAATACATTTTGATAAAAGTGCCCCTGCACCGCCGACTGCTGCAAAGTAAACTGCATGGTTGCGCACAATGGCATCAATGACTTCCTTTGAACGTTTTCCTTTTCCAATCATCGCTTTTTCCCCGAGATCAAGCAGTGTCGGTGCATATCTGTCCATGCGGGTGGCTGTGGTCGGTCCTGCAGAACCGATCGGTCTGCCCTCGCGCGCCGGAGATGGACCCATATAATAAATGGTACTGTCCTTGATATCGATCGGCAGTTCTTCTCCCGCTGCAGTGCCTCGATCATTCTTTTGTGTGCGGCATCTCTTGCCACATAGATTGTTCCTGTAATATAAACGTAATCACCTGATTTTAAATCTTTCGTCACTTCTTCCGTGATCGGCGTCGTAATATGCTTATCCATGATATCCTCCATTCTTGCGCTGCTTTTCAATGAAAACAACGTTTTCATTTGCAGTGTGAAAAATCTTATTTTTCACACTATCCTCCTTTAAACTTCCCTTACCACATGACGGTTTACATGACAACAGATGTTGACTGCCACAGGAAGTCCCGCGATATGGGTCGGATAGGTATTGATATTGACGGCAAGTGCTGTTGTCGTACCGCCAAGTCCTCCCGGTCCAATACCAAGCCGGTTGATTTTTCCTAACAGTTCTTCTTCCATGTCTTTGACATAAGGAATATCGGAATGTTCCCCGACCGGTCGTGTCAGCGCCTTTTTGGCAAGGATCGCACATTTTTCAAATGTTCCACCGATCCCGACTCCCACAACCATAGGCGGACATGCATTCGGCCCCGCATCTTTTACGGCTGTCAATACAGCATCTTTTACTCCCTCGATACCATCCGCCGGTTTTAGCATGAAGACACGGCTCATGTTCTCACTTCCAAATCCTTTTGGTGCAATGGTAATCTTTACTTTATCCCCCGGAACGATGGAATAATGGATAACCGCCGGGGTATTGTCCTTCGTATTTTCACGGATCAGAGGATCTTTCACAACGGATTTCCGCAAATAGCCTTCCGTGTAACCCTGACGCACGCCCTCGTTGATGGCATCCTCAATCGCCTCTCCCTCAAAATGAACATCCTGCCCCACTTCCAAAAAGATAACTGCCATTCCGGTATCCTGACAGATCGGTATCATCTCTTCATCCGCAATCTTTAAGTTATCCTGAAGCTGATTTAATATTTTCCTGCCAAGTTCGGATTTTTCCGTTGTAACCGCATTTTTCATTGCAATATCCATATCTTTGGAAAGATAATGGTTTGCTTCAATGCACATCTCTTTGACATTTTCTGTAATTATTTTTGTATCGACTGTTCTGATCATGTTTTCTCCATTTCTGCATCCACTGCTGCCCGCTGCACATCTGTTTTATTTTTGTTCCGGCTTGTCTAAATGAAAGTGTTTTTTAAATTCCGTCAAAGTCTTATCATTTTCTCTTGACTTCATATCCGGGAATGCTTTCATCAAACGCCTGAATCCAAAGTTCTTTTCTTCAAAAAGGTGCTCGTATTTCTCAGAGAGTTCAGAAAGCTCCGCTTTTTGTTTTTCGCGGTTTTTCTTCCACTCTTCCGATTTTTCAGTCCACGCATTTTTCTTTGCCTCGAAACTGCTCTTTGCTTCCATGATATTTTCTGAAATTGCAAGTTTTGCATTTGCAGCGGTATCTGTGATCTTCTCTTTTGCAGTTCCGGTCGTCTCGGCGATTTTTTCTCTGGCTGTTTCTGTTGTGCCGGTAATTTTATTTTTAGCAGTTCCGGTTGTTTCGGCAATCTTATCCTTCGCAGCTCCGGTTGTCTCCGCTAATTTATCTAACAGTTCGGCATGTGTCTCCTGGAACTCCCCTGATTTTTCCACGATGTCCGTCACGTTTTCATAAATGTTTTCTCCGATCTCATCGGAAAGTTTATGGATACGTTCTGCCATCTCATCCATGACTTTGAGCCGTTTATTGAATTTCAGGATCGTTGCTACGGTAATGCCACAGTCCACAAAAAATACGGTCATGATAATGCAAATTAAAATCATTCCGACAATATGCGGCATCAGTGTGATTCCTTTATAAATGATCGGGTGCAGCACATCCATGATGAAAGTACATGCCAGTCCCCAGTAAATCGAAAATTTCAGACAGACATAACCGTGAATATTAAACGGTTTGTCAGAATAATCCCACCACTGGTTATGAAATACTTTTTCCAGTAAATATCCAGTAATATATTCCAGAATGGAGGTCAGCAAAAAAGACCCGATAAACAATATCAGCAGATTGTCTTTCAATGGAGTGAGCACCGCAACGACGATCACAACACCACAACCATAGATCGGACAGTACGGCCCGTTTAAAAATCCACGGTTTACGAAAATTCCACGGTCTAATGCAGCGTAAGAAACCTCCGTACACCAGCCGATAAAGGCATAAATGATAAATATCCATACGAGTTCATAACAGTTCTGCGGCATATTTTCCTCCATGTAATTAAAAATCTTTTTGCAAAAATAAATTCTGTTCTACAAAAATATGTTTCCATGATTAAAAAAGCAATCAATTATAAATAATTATAACTGATTGCTTTTTATGATTCAACTGTTACCGTTTACTCCCGGTCATCTGTTTCTGGAATTTCAGGTATCTTTAACCTTTTTAAATACAGCCTTCATATTTGTTTAAACAGTAAATTTTTTAACGGATCGCCGATATCTCCCCGTGACGTTCATAGTTTGTGATCTCCGTGGTGTGGTTGTTTTCATCCACAAACACAACGACCGGTTTCTGCTGTTTTGCTTCCTCCGGTGTCACATCTGCATATGCCATGATGATTACTTTGTCGTTGGTCTGTACCATGCGGGCTGCCGCACCGTTTAAACAGATGACTCCACTGCCGCGCTCTCCTGCGATCGTATAAGTCTCAAAACGTGCGCCATTATTCACATCCACGATCTGCACTTTCTCATACTCAAAAATGCCGGCATCCTCTAAAAGCTGGATGTCTACGGTAATGCTTCCCACATAGTCAAGCTCCGCCTGCGTTACGGTCGCGCGGTGGATTTTTCCTTTTAACATTGAAATAGTCATTTTTTCCTCTTTTCTAGTCCTCGATCATAAAGTTGTCAATCAGTCTGGTTTTTCCGATGTATACTGCCATTGCTGCAAGTATGCCGTGCTCTATGGTATCGATCTGCTGCATTGTGGATAAGTCTACGATTTTGACATAATCAATCTTCGCAAGCGGCTCTTTCTCGATTTCTTCAGTCATTGCAGCGATGACTTTTTTACAGTCGCGTTCTCCCTCTTTCACCATTTTTTCACCAAGGAAAACAGAGCGGCTCAGCACGAGTGCTGCTTTTCTCTCCTCCGGGGAAAGATATGTATTTCTGGAGCTCTTTGCAAGTCCATCCTCCTCACGGATGATCGGGCAGCCGTGGATGGAAAGTGGCATATTTAAGTCTTTTACCATACGTTTGATGATTGCTAACTGCTGTGCATCCTTCTGTCCGAAGTATGCATTGTCCGGAGTCACAATGTTAAACAGTTTGGATACGACCGTACAAACGCCGCGGAAGTGAACCGGCCTGCTTAATCCACAGAGTTCTTTTGTGAGCACATCCATATCCACAAAGGTGTAGAAGTTATCCCCATACATTTCTTCTGGTGTCGGATGGAAGATCAGATCCACGCCGTGTTCCTCACAGAGTTTTGCATCGTGCTCTAAATCTCTCGGATAGCTGTCTAAATCTTCGTTTGGCCCGAACTGGATCGGATTGACAAAAATACTGACCACTACTTTGCCGTTATTTTTACGTGCTGCATCGATAAGACTCGCATGACCTTCATGCAAATATCCCATGGTCGGAACAAACCCGATCGTATTCCCTTCTTTTTTCCATTCTTTTACCTGTTCTCTCACTTCATTTATGGTTGATACGATTTTCATGTGTATGTTCCTCCTAATATAATTTTTCGATCACGGAATCGTCTATTTTAAAACAATGCTCTGCAGAAGGAAAAGTTCCCTCTTTGGTTTCTTTGATGTATGCCGCCATTCCCTCACGCATTGCATCGCCGACATTTGCAAATACTTTTACGAATTTTGGACGAAAATCCCCGTACATGGCAAGCAGATCCTGATAAACAAGCACCTGTCCGTCACAGTCTGCGCCTGCACCGATACCGATGGTCGGAACTTTCAGCATTTCCGTGATTTTCTTTGCCAGTTTTGCCGGTACACATTCTAATACGACCATGCATGCGCCTGCCTCCTCGACTGCTTTTGCATCCTCGATCAGCTTCTGTGCCGCCTCAATGTCTTTTCCCTGCACTTTAAATCCGCCAAACGCATTGACCGACTGCGGCGTCAGTCCAAGATGTGCAACAACCGGGATTGATGCCTGTGCGATTGCCTTGATATGTGGGGCAAATTCCACGCCGCCCTCTAATTTGACTGCGTTTGCCCTGCCCTCTTTCATCAGACGCCCAGCGTTTACCACTGCATCATAGACGGAAGTCTGATAGGACATAAACGGCATATCTGCAACAACAAATGCATTTTTTGCACCTCTGGTCACTGCTGCCGTGTGATGGATCATATCTTCCATGGTCACGGATAACGTATCCTCATAGCCAAGCATGACCATGCCAAGTGAATCCCCGACTAAGATCGTATTCACGCCGGATTCATCCATGATCTTCGCGGTCGTGTAATCGTAAGCCGTCACCATCGTGATTTTGTCGTGCTCGTGTTTTTGCTTCTGCAAAGTTACTACTGTGTTTTTCATTGTCATTCTCCAATCTCTGTCGCATGAGAATTTCTCTCATTGCCGCATAATCTCTGTCCGGATTTTTCTGCTCTGCGATCTCTAAAAGCTGCTTTGCATTTTCCAGATAGGCATTTTTCATGTCAGCATCTAATGCATCCATATGTTTCTGTACGGTATTTTTGTCCCCGCGCTCCACAGGTCCGGTCAGGGAATTAATACATCCCTGCGCGTGGATATTTTCCAGATTGCCTTTTGCAAGCCGGTACAATTCCTCGTTTGCCTGCTGCATTGAAAAACCACACTCTAAGAATAGTTTTTGCGCCATAAAAAATACCGCTGTCATGTGGTTCGATGCCAGAGATGCCGCTGCATGATATTTGATTTTGTTTTCCGCAGAAATAAAACACGTCCGGTTTCCCATCTGCGCAAACATGTTCTGGATATTGGAGATATTTCGCTCATCCCCCTCAATGGTGAACAGTACGTCACCAAGTGCCTGCCAGGATGTTTCCCTGTCACTGACGGCACAGAGTGGATGAATAGAATAGGCCATACTACCAGTACGATCTATATCAGAAAAGATGTTTGAACTGTGAATCCCACTGCAGTGTGCAATGATTTTACCGTGGGCATACGGTTTTGCCGCCTCCCATACTTCCCCGATCTTATCATCGGGCACGGTAAAAAGATCATGTCGCTGCTGCTAATGATTTCTTCGATACTTTGATATTGCTTTGTGTTTGTAAAATTTGCTGCCCATGCGGCAGACTCAGGGCTCAGACTATAATAACCTCCTACTTTCCTGCCCTTACTGATAAAATATTTTCCGAGTGACACGCCGACCTTCCCGGCGCCAATAAAACTGATCTGCATGCAATCCTCCTCTGACGGACAGGGGATTTTCCCCCTTTGTCTGGCGGAGCAAAATGTGAACCGGATTTCACTCCCCGTTTTGTGAAGCAGCATGCGACTGTCTCATTCCGTCGACTGACGGATACAAGCGGTTTTCCTGGTTTTATTCTCTTTTTCTGATAAAAAATATGTTCTGGTATGATTTTCTGTATACGGAATATCATCCAGAACATACTATAACACTTCACTGCGCACGGTTCAATTGTGAATTTTTTATCAGGCAAACACAAATTTGGATATCTTACATTTTCCCTCCACCTGGATCTGAATGGTTTCCGGTTTTCCGGTTTCAATAAAATTTTCCGGCAGATCCATCTCTAACATCCGGTAACAGTCCACCGGCTCTGCAGTGACCGTTGCGACATTTTTCCCTGTCACAGTCACCTTGACCGGTTCTAATACTTTTAACGTGATGTTCAGCCTAAGCGGCTTTTTGCTGAATACAAAATCATGATAAATTAACTTTCCACTCACCGGCTGTTCTTTCATCTCATCCGGGTCATCTCCGGCACAGCCAGGGATCACACAGGATGAACCGTTGATTCCCCGATGTAAAAACATGTGGTCATATGCATCATAACAGTCGGCAGCAGTTGCCTGGAACGGATTTCTTTTTCCGGCATGCGTTCCATCAATTTCAATACTCTGTTCTAAGCGGATATCCTGTGATGACGCGCCTGCCATAAATTGATATGTTCCGTCTTCTAAGATCATGCGCTCTGATATCACATCATAGTATTCTAACTCCCACAACTGTACCATAAATGTGACCTTTCTGGTTTCTTTGGGCTGAATATCATGAATGCGCTCAAACCCAACAAGCTGCCGGATCGGACGCTGCACACGGGAACCCTTTTTATGCACATAAAGCTGTACTACTTCATCGGCACTTCTTTCCCCGGTATTTTTGATAAAACAGCTCACTTTGATACAGCCGCGTTCTTTTTTGATCTGCATTTTTTCGTAGGAAAATGCTGCATAAGTCAGACCATATCCAAACGGATAGAGCACTTCTCTGTCAAAATACTGGTAAGTGCGTTTTCCCTGAATGATATCATAGTCGTTCATATCCGGCAGATCTTCATCCGAACGGTACCATGTCATATTTAATCGTCCCGCAGCTGCTGCTTTTCCGGTCAGCACATCTGCGATTCCGTGTCCAAGTTCCTGACTGCCCGATGCAGACAGCAGGATCGCCGGAACATTTTTCTCCAATTCACCGATGGCATACGGATAGTTGCTGATCAAAGCCACAATGGTGTTCGGATTCACTGCTGCCACCCGTTTTACCAGTTCTTCCTGCTCCGTCGGAAGTACAATCGTGGTGCGGTCAACTTCCTCTTTGCTGTTGATGACCGGATTGCAGCCAATGACTGCTATCACATGATCAGCTTCTTTTGCTGTTTTCTCCGCAGCAGTTTTCCCGTCTTTTACGATCTCTATCTCAAATCTTGCCGGCGGATTATCCACGCAGATGGAAAAATGACCATCTTTATCCACAATTACCTGCTTCTTATTCCAGCTTTCCAGTGTAAAACTGCTTTTTTCCCACTTCAAATTCCACAACTCACGGACAAACCAGCCAAACGCCTCTTTTTTGTCTGCCTTGATGATATCTGTATCCTCCTCTAAAGTGACAAATCTGCCGTTGCTTTTTGCCACCAGGGTCATGCTGCCACAGCCCCAGTCATTCAAAATAAATGTTTCTGCCTGCTCTTTTATTACCAGTTTTAACCGGGTATTCTCATCCAGTCCCACATAGCATTTATCACTGGTTTGATCCGCCAGGCGGATACGGATTTCAGACAAACCGGTTTCATGACTGATCTTTGCATTTGGAAATGCTTCTCTGATTCCATCTAAGACAGTAACCTCATAAGGAGGGATGCCACAATACCAGTCCTTGTACCACACATCAGAGAGTGGACCTACTACTGCTACATTTTTTACTGTATTTTCATCAAACGGAAGAATTTCATTTTCATTTTTCAAAAGGACAACCGCCTCATCCGCCATTTTACGCGCAAGTTGTTTGTGTTCCTCATTGTTGATATATTCTTCGCCCATGTTCTGATACGGGCAGTCGCCCTCTTTATCAAACATGCCAAGCCTTATCCTTGTCCGGAACGAATTGCGCACCGATTCATCAATATCTTTTTCCGTGATCCAGCCGTTATCTAATGCCTCCCTTGCCGCAGCATAAACAATCTCTCCATCATCCGTGAAACAGTCAACACCAGCCTTTAATCCATTTGCCAGTGTTTCCCCGTGCGTCTGATAAAAATGATGGTCGTTCACCGTCTGTGAAAAATCGCCTCCGTCACAAACAACATGCCCGGGCAGTCCATAGGTGCCTTTTAGGACATGGCGCACCTCGTCATTGACGATCGCCGGAATCCCGTTGATCTCATTGTAGGAGGTCATGACTGCCTCCGCGCCGCCCTCCATGATCGCCTTTTTGAACGGTTTTAAATAATATTCGTTTTTATTTCTCCTGTCTACGGAAGATGAAATCTTAATGCGGTCTTTCTCCACATTGTTTGCGTAAAAATGTTTCAGCGTTGCCCCGCAACGGATATAAAAAGGATCCTCGCCCCTCATACCGCGGATATATGCGCCCGCCATCTCTCCGGTCAGATACGGATCTTCGCCGTATGACTCTTCCGTCCTTCCCCATCTCGGATCGCGCTCCATATCAATCGTTGGCGCCCAGCGGCAGAGCCCGCCTCCACCATTTCTTGTATACAAAGCCCTGGCTTCCTCGCCGACAGCGCGACCACATTCTCTGATCAGCTCCCTGTCAAAACTCGCACTCATACCGATCGGCTGAGTGAAAGCTGTGGTCGGCTCCGGCTCCCCTTTATTAAATGCCTGTCATGTCTCGCCTCAATCCCGTGTGCAGCCTCACCGCCCATATAAGTTGCCCGGATTCCAAGCCTCGGAATGTCAGGGCATCCGGTTGTCAGACAGTGTATTTTTTCTTCAAGCGTCATTGCCCCTGTCAGATAGTCAAGACGTTCTTCTATCGAAAGACTGTTATCCCACAGCGGTGTGTTCTGTTCAAATTTTATATTTTTCTCCATTTTCTGCCTTGCTGCTGTAAGAACCTGTGTTCCATACAGCAGTCCCCCTCCTGCAAGTTTCTCATTTTCTTCAATGTATCATTTCTTTTTTTAGAAAAATACCTGCAAATGGAGCGGTGTTTTGCAATAAAAAACAGATCTCTTACCGGTTTTGTAAACTTACTTTTTCATTCAGCTTTGTGACCTCTCTCTTTGCCCTGCTGTATAATGTGATCCAGATTCCAACATAGATTCCGATAAATATCGCAAAATACACAACGACCCCTGCAATGCTATGTTTCATCCAATACATCAGATATGCAACCGGAAATGTTGCAATCGAACCTGCCAGCAGATGAGTCACTGTCTGCCGCAGCAGGCTCCAGTCATCCATCTCCCATATCACGGACGCGCCTGCCCAGACTGCACCGTACAGCAAAGATGCGATCATCTGCGCCACGACCGCATTAATTTCATTTCCACACTGCTCCACCAATGCCGGGACAACCGGATAATAATTTCCGTCACCGTATATGAGTGAAGAAAAAATTGTGATTGCAGTACTGATTGCCAGACCGATCGGCGCACCTATAAGCGCTCTGCATAAAATTCTTTTTTTCATGATAACCTCCATTCCTGTGTATGAAAAATATATTTTTCACACACACCACCATTTCTATAATCCCAATACCTGTTTGATTTTTCTGACGTAACGCCTTGAAACATACGTTGCTGTTTTGTCTGACATCGAAACACAGATCGTCCCGGAAAAACTTAAGTCAAATTTTTTTACTTCTTTCAGGTTAATGATCTCCGAATTGGAGATGCGGATAAACATTTTTTTGTTCAGTCTCTCCTCTAACTCATACAGTCTTGCCTTTAACCGGTAGCTGCCGTCTTTTGTCTTTGCATATACCCTGTCATTTTCTGCATAGATCCGTATTATTTCCGTCTGTTCTAACAAAATGATTTCGCCATTCTCGTGAATCGCCGCAAAGACTTCCGGTTTTTCCTCCGACAGCAACTTTACGATCTGCGATACTTCTTCGGTCATCTTGTCTGTATGGATGATGATCTTGGGTTCTTTGCAGGATTCGTCGAGTTTTATTTCTATTTGCATTTTCTCACTTCCTCCTTTCTGATGTCATTATAGGCAATGTCTGGAACGGTTTCTACTGATTTGCGGCAGGTGGTCGGTTTTAGGCGGTGGATGGTAAAAACAGGGTGCTGCCACCCTGTTTTTTTGTTCTGACTTATTTTGATAACTCATCAACGTTTTTCACGCTTACCATTCTTTTGTCACGGATCTGGTAAATTTTATTACAGTACCTCAAATTCTCTTTTCGATGTGTGATCAGAAAGATAATCTTATCCGGGCAGTGGCTGATCCCATCTAAAATATCCTTTTCGGTCGTTTCATCCAGTGAACTTGTCGGTTCGTCTAAAATCAGAACCTCTGCCTCCTCGGTATACATTCTAGCCAGTGCGATTCTTTGTTTATCACCGCCGGACAGATTGTTGCCATTTTCCAGAATAAAAGGTGTAAAGATATCACGTTCTTTTGTAAATTTATCTAAAAAACGAATGTTCTGGTATACCTCCGGTTCCATTTTCCTGCGCCCAAAGTTTAAGTTATCATAAAATGAACCTGTTATGATTGGCACATTCTGCGAATAAAATGACATTTGTTTCCGAAGGGAATGGTTTTCAATATTCTCCAGCGGGATTCCATTGATCTTAATTCCGGTATTCTGATCCCAGAATTTTAAAATACTTTTCATCAGTGTCGTTTTTCCACAACCGGACTCCCCCACGATTCCAATGATATCTCCCTTTTTTGCCTGGATATGAATATCTTTTGCCAGTAAGATCCCGTCCATCGTCTGAAGTTTTTCCATATCGACCGCGACATCATCAATATGATCTATCTTTATATCTCCACTCTGTTCCTGCTCATCCTCCACAAGCTGTAAAAATTCCCGGCTTGCCTTTACCTCTCTTAAATTCAGGTTTACCTTCACAATATTTGAGATGGCAGGTAAAAGATACGACATGAGAATCGAAATTGTAAAAATGCTGTTTAATTTTGTATTCCCCTGCAGATACATATAAAATACCACGATCAAAATAATGTTTTGGGCGAACATGTTAAAAAATCGATGACTTCACTCATCCCACGCGCATAAACATTTACCCTTTTATTTTCCTGTTCGATAATTTCTAAATGTTTTTCAAGTATGTCATTCAGATTTGTATTGTCTTCATTCTGCTTGATAAAATCTACCTGATTGGCGATCTGATAAATGTCTTTTCGCTCCTTTGGAATAATCCGCTGCATCTCGGCTGATTTTTTCAGTAAATTTTTATTCAGGATATAAAATCCAGCCACATTGAGTATCAAGATAAACAGCATCACCAGAAAAATAAAAATATTGATGGTCAGGGAGTATAACAGAATCAACAAAATAACCAGTGATTTTGCAGTCAGTATCGGGACCGACATAATATACAGATTCGCCAATGTGAGCACCGTCGAGTCTGCCCGCTCCGTCAGGTACGTTGCACCGTACTTTATGATTGATGCGTATTTCATGGAATAGATTTTCTGGTAAATTTCCTTCGACAAATTTTTCTTGTACTCTTTTTGCATGTGCAGCTCGATCAATAGATAGACAAACTGGATACAAATCTCAAGCAGCATAAACCCTATGATAAATGCTATCACACGATCCGTCAGTGCAAGTTTTCCATTGATGATCTGATTTACCGCGAGCGGAACTGCAAAAATGATCAGATTGATCAAGATGTTAAACAGAATCAAAACTGCTTCCATCAGATAATATTTTCTGCTTCTTCCGGTTTTCATATTTCCTCCCTGTCTCTTAACAATTCTTCCATTCTGTCCTCAAATTTTTCCGCTATTTTCTGTATATATTCTTTTTTCAGGTTTTCCACATTTCCGTCCCATCTGTGTTCCCTCACTTCATCCGAATGTTTCGATGTATATTCAAAATGCACGGATGTGACCAGTGCCGGTTTGCCACCATCATCTATGAGCTTTGTCTCAATTTTTCCTACCGTACAGATTGTCTCATCGTTTGAAAGTTCTTTTGCATGCTGTATACATCTTCGATAAATCCGCTTGTCACTTCATTCGCATTCTGCAAAATATAATCAACCCGTTCTGCATATTCCTGGCTTTGTTTCATAGACAAAATGACTTTTGTATCTACATTGATGATATTGTTTTTATTCTGATCGCCGTCTTTTGCTGCTTCGGTCTCTTTGCATTCTTCCTCAGATTCAACCAGATGCAGATTTAAATTTTTATAGGAATTTACCATCTGCTGAAATAAATCTTTTACTCCATCATCCTGAATCTGCTCACTCTCAGACTGCAGTTTATCCCGGACCGGATTTGCAGCGGATGAATCGGAAACAATCGTATGTACCGGACGCGTAACTTCAGACTGCTGCCCTGTCACTTTATTTTCCGCCGGCTGTTCCTTTTCGGCAGATAAAATTACAGATTTTTTTACATTGACATAATTTCCTCTTGTGACTTTGCTTTGAATTGCTGTCAAGTTCATATGCTTGTACCACCTTTCTACATTACCCCATTTTAATTGTTTTGCTTCATTTCATCATACAACAAAGTTTTTTGTTTTTCCATTTTTTCTAAAGTCTCACATAACAGTTTTTACCTTATGGTTTTCCACAAATTTTTCAATCTGCTCCCTCATTTTCCACAATTCGTAATCTTGTTCACTTAAAATTGTTCCATAACCCACGCTCTTTGCAACTTCAGATTTTTACGCTTTTCATTGTTCCTTTAATATTCCAAATCTGCACCAGAACATCTCCCTCTCTTTTTCCCTGCCTTTGAACCACTCGTCTTTGATCTCAGCCCTCTGGTTCAGCCCGATCTTTTTTACCGCCTCCACCGCAGCCTCACGCTGTGACATTTTCCGGTTTCCGGTAGTCATGCAGTTTGCACCATCTGGCGTATCATATGCCAAAAAAGTCTGGTTGAGATCCATCAGGTCAAACAGGCGTACCGGCTGGTTTGTGCGGTTGTCCACCAGAAATCCCCAGTTTCCCCAGTGGCGGTCCGTGTTGCCAATCAGGTAATCGAGCAGGTTCATCATGTAGTAGGAATATGCATCCAGCTTTAACACGAAATCCATAACGTGAATGTCATGATTTGCTGCATAGATCTCAAATGCCTCCATTGATACCATGCTGTAATCCACCGACGTAATGATCCTGCTTTTTGAAACTTTCTGTCCGTCAAACATACTTTCCTCATAGAGCACCTGTCTGCAGTCAAAACAGCGGCAGATCTTACTTGACAGGATTTCATTTTCCACAGCCCTGATGTTTCCATCTTTTAAAAGTGCAAATGAATTTTTCTCCCTGATCCACGCTTTGGGAAACACACCGTTGGTTGAGAGATCGTCAGCGATCAGGTAACTGTTCTCTACCGTCATCTGTTTTCCGCGCAGGGAAATATCTACAAGTGCATTATCCAGATGATTTTCAAAAAGATTGATCTGCGCAAATGTGATATTCTCCCCTTTTTCCCGAACCCAGAAAATATCAGTCAGTGACAGACAGTGATAGGACAGCGCTATTTTGGCACGGTCACGGTCGGTCTGCGCCTGCAGTGCTCCGATACTGTTTAAAATTTCCTTTGCATAGACACGGTCAAGTGTCAGGACACGGGTTGCACACCAGTAATAAAAATTCGTGAGGTTATCCATGCGGATATCGAGATCATCATTTTCTGCTGTATCCTCCAGATAAATCGAAAAGGGCAGAAACGCCCTGTCCAAAACTGTGCATACTCCGTTCGTCCCAATGTCTGCTACTACCTTTTCGCCATGCATTAGTTCATACACTGTTTTTTCCATTCAGCTTCTGCCTTTCTTCACTATACGGTTATCTATTCTTCCTCATCCTCGGAACCATCAGCTCTGCGCGCTCTAACAGTTCTTTCATCAGCTCGTCGTCTGTCTCTGTATTTTCTACAGATGCCTTTTTTGCATTTTCCGCAGCGATGGCTGCACTTTCCTTTTCTTCCTCCTCACTGAGCAGTTCGGATGTGTCTGCATTGTCGATCAGACTCTTATCCTCACGGACTTTTGCGATACTTGCCACAGTGACATTCTCATCTAAGTTGATGAGTTTGACACCGGAAGTAATTCTTCCGAGCAACGTTGTATCACTGACTTTGATACGGATAATAATTCCTTCGGTGGTGATCAGCATCAGTTCATTGTCCTGGTTTACCGCTTTCACGCCGACAATATTTCCAGTCTTTTCGGTGATCTTGTAACATTTTACACCCTTACCGCCACGGTTCTGCGTGGTAAATTCGGAGATCAGTGTACATTTTCCAAGACCTTTTTCTGAAACGATCATGAGTGCATCCCCCTGGGACTGCATCTGCATACCGATAACTTCATCCCCATCCGTAAGATTCATACCGATGACTCCCATGGAAGTACGGCCTGTTTTTCTTACATCTGTCTCTTTAAACCGGATACACTGACCATATTTCGTCACTAAGAAAACATCCTGATTGTTATCTGTCTTTTTTACCTCGATCAGCTCATCATCTTCCCTTAAACTGATCGCAGCAAGTCCTGTCTTTCTGACATTTGCATAGTCGGTGATCGGTGTTTTCTTCACAATGCCTTTCTTTGTCGCCATGAACAGGAAATGTCCTTCCGTGTATTCACGAATCGGGATAACTGCCGTAATTTTCTCGCCCGGCTGGAGCTGGAGCAGGTTTACGATCGCAGTTCCCCTTGCGGTACGGCTTGCCTCCGGAATCTCGTAAGCCTTGATACGGTATACACGTCCGGTGTTTGTGAAGAACATCATGTAGTGATGGGATGTCGTCATCAAAAGTTCTTCGATGTAATCGTCATCGATCGTCTCCATTCCCTTGATTCCCTTACCACCACGGTTCTGTGCGCGGAAATTGTCAAGGCTCATGCGCTTGATGTAACCTAATTTTGTCATGGTAATGACAGTGTTTGTTACTGGAATCAGATCCTCCATGGAAATGTCGTACTCGTCAAATCCGATCGATGTTCTTCTGTCGTCGCCGTATTTATCCGCAATAAGCAGAATCTCCGTACGGATCACGCCGAGCAGTTTTTTCTTGTCTGCCAAAATTGCACGCAGTTCTGCAATGCGGTCCATCAGCTCTGCATACTCTGCTTCGAGTTTCTCACGTTCCAAACCTGTCAGTGCACGCAGACGCATATCTACAATTGCCTGTGACTGTGCATCGCTTAAGGAGAAACGCTCCATCAAACGTGATTTTGCTTCCTGCGTATTCTGGCTGCTCCTTATGATGCTGATGACTTCATCGATATTGTCAAGTGCGATCAGTAAGCCCTCTAAAATGTGGGCGCGCTCTTCCGCTTTGTTTAATTCGTATTTGGTTCTTCTGGTAACGACCTCTTCCTGATGGATCAGGTAATACTTTAACATGTCGTAGAGGTTTAAAACTTTCGGCTCGTTATTTACCAGTGCTAACATGATCACGCCAAACGTATCCTGAAGCTGTGTATGTTTGTAAAGTAAATTCAATACGACATTCGGATTGACATCACGGCGGAGTTCGATACAGATACGCATACCCTGGCGGTCGGACTCATCACGCAGATCTGTGATTCCATCCACTTTTTTATCGCGGACTAACTCGGCGATCTTCTCGATCAGTCTCGCTTTGTTGACCATGTACGGAAGTTCGGTTACCACGATACGGTTTTTGCCGTTTTGCATTGGTTCGATATCTGTAATTGCACGCACACGGACTTTCCACGTCCGGTACGGTAAGCCTCATTGATCCCGGCTGTTCCAAGGATCATACCTCCGGTAGGAAAGTCCGGACCTTTGACGATGGAAAGTAATTCTTCAATGTCGGTATCGCGGTCCTCCTCGACTTTGTTGTCAATGATCTTTACTACGGCATTGATGACTTCGCGCAGGTTGTGCGGCGGAATATTTGTTGCCATACCAACGGCAATACCGGTAGTTCCGTTTACTAAAAGGTTCGGATAACGGGATGGCAGAACGGTAGGTTCTTTCTCCGTCTCATCAAAGTTTGGCACGAAATCAACGGTGTCTTTTCCGATATCGGCAAGCATTTCCATGGAATTTACTGAGACGTGCTCCGTATATCGCATAGCAGCCGCGCCGTCACCGTCCACGGAACCAAAGTTCCATGACCGTCAACTAACGGATATCTGGTCGACCACTCCTGTGCCATATTTACAAGAGCTCCATAAATAGAACTGTCTCCGTGCGGATGGTATTTACCCATCGTATCACCGACGATACGCGCACATTTACGATGCGGCTTATCCGGACCATTGTTCAGCTCTATCATTGAGTAAAGCACACGGCGCTGTACCGGTTTTAAACCATCCCTTACATCCGGGAGCGCACGCTGCGCGATAACACTCATGGCATAATCGATATAGGATGTTTCCATCGTTTTTTTCAAATCGACGTCATGAATCTGATCAAAAATTTTATCATCCATCTGATTTCTTCTCCATTTCTAACTCGTCTCTGTCATCCGAACTTCTGCAAACGGATCACTCTTCTAAAAATCCGGCTGCACCTATCTGTTAAATATCCAGATTCTGTACATACTTTGCATTTTCCTCGATAAACTCACGTCTCGGTTCTACTTGTCACCCATCAAAGTCGTAAATGTCACATCAATCTCCGAAGAATTTTCCTCATCGATCATGACACGTTTTAAAATACGTTTTTCCGGATCCATAGTCGTCTCCCAGAGCTGCTCGGCATCCATCTCTCCAAGTCCTTTATATCGCTGGATCTTGTTATTGCCGTCACGTCCGATCTCAATCAGGATATTGTTTAATTCAGCGTCATCGTACGCATACCAGATATTTTTATTTTTCTCAATCTTGTAAAGCGGCGGAGTTGCAAGATATACATGTCCCTGCTTGATAAGTTCCGGCATAAAACGGTATAAAAATGTCAGCATCAGTGTCGCAATATGTGCACCGTCGACATCGGCATCCGTCATAATAATAATCTTGTCATAACGCAGCTTGGAAATATCAAAATCTTCGTGAATTCCGGTACCAAATGCAGTGATCATCGCTTTGATCTCGGCATTGCCGTAAATTTTATCCAGTCTCGCTTTTTCCACGTTCAGGATTTTACCACGCAGCGGAAGAATTGCCTGTGTTGCACGGCTTCTCGCTGTCTTTGCAGAACCACCCGCGGAATCTCCCTCTACGATAAAGATCTCACAGTTTTTCGGATCTTTGTCCGAACAGTCTGCAAGTTTTCCAGGTAAGGAAGTGCCTTCCAAGGCTGTTTTTCTTCTGGTCAGGTCACGCGCTTTTCTCGCTGCCTCTCTCGCACGCTGCGCAAGCAGAGATTTTTCACAGATACTCTTTGCAACTGCAGGATTCTGCTCTAAGAAATATGTGAGCTGCTCACTTACCACGGAATCCACTGCTCCACGCGCCTCGCTGTTTCCGAGTTTCTGTTTTGTCTGTCCCTCAAACTGCGGCTCCTCAATCTTGATACTGATGATCGCAGTCAGTCCCTCTCGGATATCGTCACCTGTCAGTGCTGGTTCCGAATCTTTTAAAATCTTATTTGCTCTCGCGTAAGTATTAAATGTTTTCGTCAGCGCATTACGGAATCCGGCGAGGTGCGTACCACCTTCCGGCGTAATGATGTTATTTACAAAACTGTAGGTCGCATCGTTGTAGGAATCATTGTGCTGCATGGCAACTTCGACATACACACCATCCCTGGTTCCCTCACAGTAAATGACATCCGGGTACAATGCCTCTTTGCTGCGGTTTAAGTAAGTGACAAATTCCTTGATACCACCGGCATAATGGAACTCATGACAATGATGCGATTCTTCTCTGGTATCCGTAAGTACAATGCGAAGTCCTTTTGTTAAAAATGCTGTTTCACGCAAACGCTGTTTTAAAGTGTCGTAATCATAAACGGTCTCCTCGAAAATCTCAGGATCCGGATGGAATGTAACCTTCGTGCCGTGTTTTTCCGAATCACAGGTTCCGATTACTTTGACCGGTTCGTCCGGTTTTCCGATATGGTAACTTTGGAAATAAACCTGTCCCTCTTTGTATACTTCAACACAAAGTTTGGTGGAAAGCGCATTTACAACTGACGCACCTACTCCGTGCAGGCCACCGGATACTTTATATCCTCCACCGCCGAATTTTCCGCCTGCATGAAGAACCGTATATACAACCTCAAGTGCTGATTTTCCAGCTTTATGATTCATTCCAACCGGAATACCACGCCCGTCATCTTCAACTGTAATGGAATTGTCCGGGTTGATGGTAACCTCTATGTTTTTGCAATATCCGGCAAGTGCCTCATCCACGGCATTATCTACAATCTCATAGACCAAATGATGGAGTCCTCTCGCCGATGTACTGCCGATATACATACCTGGTCTTTTACGAACTGCTTCAAGTCCTTCCAGAATCTGGATCTGGTCAGCTCCGTATTCATTTGGATTTTCAATTTTTTCTGTTGCCATTCTGCTAACCTTGCCTTTCTATAACTTGACCTTTTTCAAATACCTGACCACTTATTACCTCAAAAACCTTATTGATTTCGAACCTGTTACGGATAAATTCATCCAAACCGGTACAGGTAATAATTGTCTGGGTATCACATATACTGTTTAACAAATAATTCTGACGATTGCTGTCCAACTCTGATAAAACATCATCCAGTAAAAGTACCGGAGTATCATGAATTGATTTTCTCACCAGCTCTATCTCGGATAACTTCAAAGAGAGTGCAGAGGTTCTCTGCTGCCCCTGTGAACCAAATTTACGGATATCAACACCTGCAATGGAAAAAAGCAGATCATCACGGTGTGGCCCTACGGATGTCTGGCACTGTTTCAGGTCGCGCGGTTTCACCCGTTCTAACTCCTGTTCCAACAGATCCGCAGAAACACTAGCTCATACGAAAGAAAAAGTTCTTCTCTCCCGCCGGATATCCGATAGTGTATTTCATGAACAATCTCATTCAGTTCTTTTACAAACTGTTCTCTCCGTCTGATAATTTTTTTCCCGGTATCAGCCAGCTGCATATCCCATACCGGGAGTGTATCCGATAATTCAGGCCGGTAAACCATATCTTTCAACAGTTTATTGCGCTGATTTAAGATTTTATTGTAATTTGACAGGTCAGATAAATAAATTTTATCTAGCTGACATAACTCTGCATCCAGAAAATGTCTGCGTTCGGACGGTCCGTTTTTGATAATATTCAAATCTTCCGGCGAAAAAAATACAATGTTTAAAATTCCAAAAAGCTCACTTGCTTTTTTCATCGGTATCTTATTTACGGCAATTCCCTTAGAACGGTTATGTTTTAAATGCATGTCGATCTGGTATTGTTTGCCGTTTTTTAAAACCATGGTACGAAGATGCGCTTCGTTTGTTCCAAAACGGATCATCTCTTTGTCTTTGCTTCCCTTGTGGGACTTTGTAGTTCCACTTAAGTAAGCAGCTTCCAGGATATTGGTCTTTCCCTGTGCATTATCGCCAAATAAAATATTGGTTCCCTCATCAAATGAAATCTGGAGATTTTCATAGTTGCGGAAATTGTTCAATTCAATGGACTGAATGATCATTTTGAGACTTTCACCGTTTCCCCGTTATAGGAAATCACATCACCATCATGGATTTTTTTTCCACGCTGAAGTTCTGTTTCACCATTGACTTTTACCAGACCATCCTGGATGACAAATTTTGCATCAACACCGGATTCCACAAGTCCGGCTTTTTTCAAAGCCTGTCCAAGTTTTATAAATTCATCTGTTTCTCTAATCTGAATCTCTATCATGGAATTCCTTTCTATCGCCCTTTGGGCAATATCAATCATAGATTTCAAATTCTATAAAAATAATTAGTTTGCAGCTGCATTAAAGTTAACCGGAAGAATCAGATAAATAAATGTACCTTCATCATCCTTGATAAAACATGGTGCTTTCGGATTGACCATGTAAAGTGTTACTTCTTCTTCATCGATTACTCGCAGCGCATCAATGAAAAACTTTGGATTAAAGCCAATTAAAATATCTTTTCCTTCTTTGGCAATATCGATATCTTCATTCATGGAACCAATAAAGGAATTGATTTTTAATTCCATCGTTCCATCTGTGATGTTCATGATGATCGGTTTCTTATCACCTTCTTTGACAAGAAGTGTTGCACGGTCAATACAGTCTAACAGCTCACGTTTGTTTATTTTTACTTTTGTTTCGTAATCAGAAGATAACATCTGTTCAATCTTGAAGTATTCACCTTCGATCAGACGGGAAACGACTGTCGTATTTTCAAACTCAAAAACGATGTGATTGTCTGTCAGGAAAATAGATACTTCATCTTCTGCACTACCCGGAAGGATTTTGCTGACTTCCTGAAGTGTTTTTCCGGGAACGACAACTTTTTTGTGAGAATAATTATTTTTTAATTCAATGTTGCGAATCGAAATACGGTGTCCGTCGAGGGAGACAACCTTAAGATCGTTTTCTTCGATCTCGAACAACTCACCTGTCATTAATTTGTTGTTGTCATTGTCAGCGATGGAGAAAATAGTCTGGCGAATGACTTCTTTTAAGGTGAACTGGGACATAACGATTGGTTCGTTACGTTCAATGTACGGAATATAGGAAAAATCATCACCGGATTTACCGACAATGTTAAATTTTGCTTTTTCACATTGTAATAGTTGTTTTAAAGGATGCGTCAGTTTCGATCGTAACATCACTGTCTGGAAGTTTACGGACAATCTCGGAAAAGATTTTTGCATCCAGTGCGATTACACCACGTTCTGCAATCTCGCCTTCGATCTTTGTTTCGATCCCAAGTTCCATATCATTTGCAGTAAGTTTAATTTCGTTTGCAGAAGCATCGATCAGAATACATTCTAAGATTGCCATGGTAGTTCTGGTTGGAACTGCTTTTGAAACAATATTAACACCATGTAACAGATTAGATTTAGAACAAATTAATTTCATGTTGTAGATAACTCCTTCCTGATGAAACGTAGTGGCTCGCCAAAACGTGTTCATAAAAAAATAAATAGAAATCCGCCGTAGTCGTCTTAGAGGCTGTTAATAAGTTGATAACCGCAGAAAGCCTTAATTTTCAAGGGGTTAAAAAAAATTTGAGGTGGTATAACCCTGTGAAAACCATGCGGAAATTATCTTGAAATGATGTGAATTGAGGATGAGGCTCATAAATGCCTTAAACAGGTTTTAAACATGAAAATGAGACTTGTCCATACGGAATTCACGTTAATTTAACAAGATATCAACAATTTTTTGTGTATAACTTCGAAAAACCTTGATAACTTTAGTTAGGATTGATTTTTTTCTTGATAGTTTCTATTAAATTGCGTGTATTTTCGTTTGATTCGTATTCATCGGCAATTTTTTTGATACCGTGAATAATGGTGGAATGGTCTCTTCCCCCAAGTAACTGTCCGATCGAGTCAAGCGGTATATCTGTCATATTCTTACAGAGGTACATTGCAATCTGTCTTGGTCTGGCAATTTCGTTACTTCTGTTTTTTGAGATCATCTGATCTAGCGAAATATTGAAATGTTCGGTGACAACTTCAATTACAAGCTGTGGCGTGATCTCTCTTGGCTTGTCCGGTGTAATAATATTCTGAAGTTCTTTCATGGCAATTTCCATTGTGATATCTGTTTTTTCAAGATTGGAATATGCCAGAAGTTTGTTTAAAGCTCCTTCAAGTTCACGAATGTTGGATTTAATGTTAGTTGCAATATAATTAAGAATCTCATCGCTGAGTTTCATGTCGTCTGCTTCAACTTTTCTTCGCAGGATAGCCATTCGTGTTTCGTAGTCTGGAGTTCCGATATCAGCAATAAGACCCCATTCGAAACGTGAACGAATCCGGTCTTCTAAGGTTTCCATGTCTTTTGGCGGTTTATCGGATGTTAAAATAATCTGCTTGCCGGCAGAGTGGAGTGCATTAAATGTATGGAAAAATTCTTCCTGTGTACTTTCCTTACCGATGATAAACTGAACGTCATCGACCATTAATACATCAATCGTACGATACTTTTCACGAAGTTTGTTCATAGCGGAAGCATTACCACTTCGAATCGACTCGATTACTTCGTTGGTAAATTCTTCGGATGTAACATAAGTACTTTTGCGTTCGGGTTTCTCTCTAATATAAAATGACCGATGGAATGCATAAGGTGAGTTTTTCCAAGTCCCGGTCCTCCATAAATATAGAGAGGATTGTATGCTTCACCCGGAGATTCAGCAACGGCAAGTGACGCCGACTGCGCAAAACGGTTATTGCTGCCGACGACGAACGTGTCGAATGTATAGTTCGGATTCAGATTTGATCTGTCCGCCTTTTCGGAAAGTGCATTTTTTTTCGGTACGCCGCTATTGCCGGTGCGGATATTTTTTGTCTGTTCCGGCAGGATGAACTTGATTTCGTATTCTGTCCCCGTAAGTTCTGCAATCGTTACCTTTAAAGGAAGATAATATTTTTTTTGAAATATAGCTTAGGGTCATCTGTTCCGATGGAACCAGTATATATAAAGTGCTGCCCTCGACGCCGTAAACTTCGAGCGGGCGAATCCAGGTATCAAAAGAAATATCACTGATATCATGCTCATGTTTGACGGTTGAGAGAATCTCGTCCCATTTTTCTAAAATTTTATCCATTTTAATCCTCATTTTTGCGCTGTATTTTGCGCATAACAAATATGAGCTTACGCCCAAATTTGTACGCTCCTGATAAAAAATCCTACATAGTTCTATCCTACACTATTTTTTTGCTTTTATCAATGAAAAGTTTGTACAGGGTATTTTAAGTTAGGGTGAATGCAAAAAACCCCAATTTGGGCAAAATAGAGAGCCTGAATAATAAAAATTTGCATGAAGGGAAAAAATATGTGTGAATAAGTCGAAAAAAGTTATAGACCGCGAAATATAAGGGATTATCCTGTTTATAAACAGATTATCCGTGGATTATCCATAAAATATCCACAAGTTATCCACAAATTGGGGATAACTTTGCGAAACCGCTAAAAATCGGCATTCTTCAACCCACATTTTTTAACATTTTCGGGGGATAACTGTGGAAAAGCAAATAACAAGATATAGGATGATAGAGTTTCTTCCTTATATATATAGTGGTCAACATTTTCCACAAATGGATAAATGTTGAAATGTAGATAAGTAAAATGAGGTCAAACAAAATTTTAGTGCTTGACTTGAAACATTTTTCTGCTATAATTGAGAATGATGTTTTTTAACTGAGAATATGCGTCTTAGGACGTTTTCTATCGCATCGTCATTTCAGGATGATGGTGAATGCCAGGCAGAGGAGGTGGATATAACATGAAGATGACATTTCAGCCGAAGAAAAGACAGAGATCAAAAGTTCATGGCTTCAGAAGCAGAATGAGCACAGCAGGCGGAAGAAAAGTATTGGCTGCTAGAAGATTAAAAGGAAGAAAGAAATTATCAGCATAGGCCACATTTTTGTGGTCTTTTCTTTCCTTAAGAAGAATGGATGAATAATGAGGTGGTGCATTTTGTACCACCTATTTGTTCATTCAAAGATATTTTATGGGTAAAGTAAGCAGAGACCTTCAAACAGACAGAAGGTAGTTGGTGCCTTAGGTAAATAATCAGAAAGGGCATACTAGGATGAAGTTTTCGGAATCATTAAAAAAGAACAGTGATTTCCAGAAAGTGTACAGGCAGGGAAAATCCTATGCGAACCGTTATCTGGTAATGTATGTTCTGGAAAATCATACAGAAGGAAATCGTCTTGGCATATCCGTCAGTAAAAAAGTTGGAAACAGTGTTATCAGACATCATCTGACCCGGCTGATCCGGGAGAGTTACAGACTACATGAAGACATGTTCAATAATGGTTTGGACATTGTAGTCATCGCAAGAAGTACAGCGCGCGATATCAGTTATCATGAAACAGAGAGTGCCCTGCTGCATCTTGGAGGTCTTCACAAAGTAATCAATCGTTAATTGCAGAAAAAAAAGAAGATGGAATCATTTTGAAAAAAAAATATTAATTGCTTTAATTAAGTTTTATAGAAAATATCTTTCTCCGATGAAAACGACCAAGTGTCCATATTGCCCGACCTGTTCTTTATATGGGTTGGAGGCAGTTGAAAAGTACGGAGCTCTAAAAGGGGGAGCACTTGCTTTATGGAGAATCTTAAGATGTAATCCTTTTTCAAAAGGTGGATATGATCCAGTTCCATAGTGGAGGTATTTACAAGTGTCAGATATGTTATTAACAGCATACAATGGTGCTATTTTAGGACCGATCGCAAAGTACTTGGTGGGTAATGAATGGTATTTATGCGTTGATGTCAATGATCGGTATTGAGAATGTTGGTCTTTCCATCATTATCTTTACTATCGTGATCTACGCTATTTTGTTCCCGTTAACTTACAAACAGCAGAAATTTTCAAAGTTATCACAGAAGATGCAGCCTGAACTTCAGGCGATCCAGAAAAAATATAACGGAAAAAAAAGATCAGGCATCCATGATGGCAATGCAGGAAGAAACACAGGCAGTATATGAAAAATACGGTGTTTCCATGATGGGAAGCTGTGTGCAGATGCTGATCCAGATGCCATTGTTGTTTGCTCTTTACCGTGTATTTTTAAATGTTCCGGCATATGTATCCGGTGTAAAGAACAATTTCTCTACGCTGGTTGATGGAATTATGGCAACAAGCGGTTATCAGGATAAGATGACTCAGCTCGTTACAGATTTAAGAGTTATGACAACACCGGCAGCAGATTTTACAGTGTCAGATCCGACTGCTCTTTCGAACTCTATTGTTGATGTTTTATACAAAATGAATTCAGCGGGATGGGAAAACTTAAAGAGTGCATTTCCTTCTTTGACGGATACCATCAATGCGACTTATGATACAGTTTCACATGTAAACAACTTTCTGGGACTGAATATTTCAGATACACCATGGCAGGTCATGACGACGAACTTTGCGTCACATAACTTCCTGTTTGTAGTATTAGCACTTCTTGTACCGGTTATTTCTTATCTGACCCAGGTACTTAACATTAAGCTGATGCCGCAGGCTGCTCCGTCTAACGGAAATAGCGATAATGATATGGCTGCACAGCAGATGAAAATGATGAACCGCACTATGCCGATCTTTTCATTTGTAATGTGTTTTACCGTTCCTGTAGGTCTTGGTATTTACTGGATTGCCGGTGCCGTAGTACGAAGCGTTCAGCAGTTTTTCTTAAATAAACATTTTGAGAAAATCAATCTTGAGGATATTATTAAGAAGAATCAGGAAAAGGCAAAGAAGAAACGTGAAAAAATGGGAATCGCTGAAAATCAGATTTCCAATGCTGCTAAGATCAATACAAGAAAAATTGATGAACCGAAAAAAGAAGAGAAGAAGTCTAACATGAGTGAGGCACAGCGCGAGCTTGAATTAGAGAAAGCAAATGCCACAAAATCAAAGGCAAAAGCCGGAAGTATGGCCGCAAAAGCAAACATGGTCCGCGATTTTAATGAGAAAAACAGCAGAAAATAATAAGAAAGGATAGGGGTTTGGAATGGAATATATTGAAATTTCAGCAAAAACAGTCGATGAAGCAATCACAGAAGCACTGGTAAAACTGGGGACAACCAGTGACAGAATCGAATATGAGATCGTCGAAAAAGGAAATAACGGTTTCCTTGGCATCGGAAGAAAAGATGCGGTGATCAAAGTACGTAAGAAATATTCTGTGAATGATGATATCAAGGATTTCTTAAATAAAGTATTTGAAGCGATGGACTTAAAGGTTGAGATCGTTATGACTGCAGAAGAAAACAGTAATGTGATCAATGTTGATTTAAAAGGTGATGACATGGGCGTTTTTGATCGGAAAAAGAGGACAGACCTTAGATTCCCTTCAGTACCTGACAAACCTTGCTGTTAATAAAAATGCAGAAAGTTTTGTAAAAGTAAAAATCGATACCGAAGATTATCGTAAGAGAAGAAGAGAAACATTAGAGAATCTTGCAAAGAATATTGCATACAAGGTAAAGAGAACAAAACGTCCGGTTTCTTTAGAGCCGATGAATCCTTATGAAAGAAGAGTGATTCATTCTACCTTGCAGAATGACAAATTCGTAACAACACACAGTGAAGGAGACGAACCTTATCGTCATGTTGTTGTAACATTAAAGAGACAGTAAACCGGTTTTCATCCGTGTGTGATGAATGACACAGAAAAATTCGTGGCGGATAAAGAAAACGTCCACGAATTTTTGTATATGGAAATGAGGTATTATGCGAACAGATACGATTGCTGCGATTGCAACAGCTATGTCAAGTTCAGGAATTGGTATAATAAGAATCAGTGGAGATGAGGCAGTCGGGATTGTCGACCGTATTTTTTCAATGAAAAACGGAAAAAAATTATCTGATATGCCGACACATACGATTCATTATGGTCATATCAAAGATGGGGATGAAGTGATCGATGAAGTTATGGTTGTACTGATGCGGGCACCAAAAAGTTACACCAAAGAGGATACCGTGGAAATTGACTGTCACGGTGGTGTGTATGTCATGAAACGGGTGCTTGAGACAGTAATCAAATATGGTGCGCGTCCGGCAGAGCCGGGAGAGTTTACAAAACGGGCATTTTTAAATGGACGGATCGATCTTGCACAGGCAGAATCTGTCATAGATATTATTCATGCGAAAAATGAATTTGCATTAAAGAGTTCAGAACAACAGCTTTCCGGTTCACTTTCGGCTGCAGTAAGGAAAGTCCGTGAAAAATTGCTGCATGAGATCGCATTTATTGAGTCTGCATTAGATGACCCGGAACACATCAGTTAGATGGATATCCGGAAACACTTCATGGAATTGTGGAAGAAGCGCAGAAAGAGATTCAAAAGCTTCTTGCAAACAGTGACAATGGAAAATTTTAAAAGAGGGTATTTCTACCGTCATTATTGGAAAACCGAATGCCGGAAAATCATCTCTTTTAAATACGCTCGTGGGAGAGGAGCGTGCTATCGTTACAGATATTGCTGGTACCACGAGGGATGTACTGGAAGAACAGATCAACTTAAATGGAATCATTTTAAATGTGATCGATACAGCGGGAATCCGTGAGACGGACGATGTTGTGGAAAAGATCGGCGTGGATCGTGCAAAAAAATATTTAAATGAGGCAGATCTGGCAATTTATGTTGTGGATACATCGACACAGTTGGATGAAAATGATTTTGAAATCATGGAACTCTTAAAGGACAGAAAAGCGATTGTTCTTTTGAATAAGTCAGATCTTACACCGGTTACCGACAGCGAATCAATCAGGAAACATCTGGATAAAAAATGATTGCAATCTCTGCCAAAGAACAGACTGGCATTGAGGAACTTGAGGAGACAATCCGTGAGATGTTTTTCACTGGAGAGGTTACATTTAATGATGAGGTGTATATCACAAACATTCGCCATAAAACCGCTTTACAGGAAGCACGGAATAGTTTAAATTTAGTGGTGCAGAGTATCTTAGACGGAATGCCGGAAGATTTTTATTCCATTGATCTGATGAATGCGTATGAAGAACTGGGAAGTATCGTTGGTGAGGCAGTCGAAGATGATCTGGTGAATGAGATATTTAGTAAATTCTGTATGGGAAAATAATTGGCAGAAAAAATATATGGTTTAAGTATTTTAGAAAGAAGGATAAAAGATGCCTGCGATTGAAGAAAATTATGATGTGGTAGTTGTGGGTGCTGGGCATGCAGGATGTGAGGCGGCACTGGCATGTGCAAGGCTTGGACTGGAAACAATTATTTTTACGGTCAGCGTGGACAGTATTGCGATGATGCCTTGTAATCCGAATATTGGAGGAAGTTCAAAAGGCCATCTTGTAAGAGAAATCGATGCACTCGGCGGACAGATGGGTATCAACATTGACAAGACGTTTATACAGTCGAAGATGTTAAATAAGTCCAAGGGGCCGGCGGTACATTCTCTGCGTGCACAGGCAGATAAAGTGAATTACAGCATGGAAATGCGGAAAACGCTTCAGAACACAGAGCATCTTACAATCCGGCAGGCGGAAGTGGCGGAGATCATTACAGTTCCGGCAAATTCTGCTGCTGTAGAAAAAAAGATGGACAGATGGTTGAGATTAATGGTGAGCTTCAGAAAATTACCGGGGTAAAGACTGTTTCCGGTGGAGTTTATCATTGTAAGGCAGTTGTGCTCTGTACGGGAACTTATTTGAGAGCGCGTTGTCTGACCGGAGAGATGATTACTTATACCGGACCGAATGGTCTGATGGCAGCAAATCATCTCACGGATTCCTTGAAAGCACATGGAATCGAGATGTTCCGTTTTAAGACGGGAACACCTGCGAGAGTGGATAAGCGTTCTCTGGATTTTTCAAAAATGCAGGAGCAAAAAGGGGATGAGAGGGTAGTTCCGTTTTCTTTTACGACAAATCCGGAGGATGTGCAGATTGATCAGGTTTCCTGCTGGCTGACGTATACGAATCCAAAGACGCATGAGATCATCCGTGCAAATCTGGATCGTTCCCCGATTTATGCTGGAATCATTGAGGGAACCGGTCCGCGTTACTGCCCGTCAATCGAGGATAAAGTAGTAAAATTTGCAGATAAGGACCGCCATCAGATTTTCATTGAGCCGGAAGGAATCAATACCAATGAGATGTATGTCGGTGGTATGTCATCTTCCCTGCCGGAAGATGTGCAGCATGAGATGTACCGCACACTGCCTGGAATGGAGCATGTAAAAATCGTGCGAAATGCATATGCAATTGAGTATGACTGCATTAACCCAAACCAGCTTTATGCATCATTGGAATTTAAAAAGATTAAAGGACTTTTTTCCGGTGGACAGTTTAACGGAAGCAGCGGCTATGAGGAAGCAGCATGCCAGGGACTGATTGCAGGTATCAATGCGGCTATGAGCATTTTAGGAAAAGAACCACTGGTTTTAGACCGCTCGGAGGCTTATATTGGAGTACTGATTGATGATCTTGTGACCAAAGAAAATCATGAGCCATACCGGATGATGACTTCGCGTGCGGAGTATCGTCTGCTGTTGAGACAGGATAATGCAGATCTGCGCCTGACGAAAAAAGGTTATGAAATTGGCCTGATTTCAAAAGAGCGTTATGACTGGGTATGTAAAAAGGAAGAACTGATTGCACAGGAAATCGAGCGAGTGGCGAAAGTAAAGATCGGCGCAAATAAAAAAGTACAGGAATTACTGGAAAGTTACGATAGTATTCCTCTGAACACTGGAACATTTTTAACAGAACTGATCCGCAGACCGGAACTGGATTATGATAAACTTGCACCGATTGATCCGGAGCGACCGGATCTTCCGGCAGAAGTTGCCGAGCAGGTAAACATCAGCATCAAATATGATGGCTACATTAAGCGTCAGATGAAACAGGTCGAGAGCTTTAAAAAACTGGAAAAGAAAAAGATTCCGGAAAACTTTAACTATGATGATGTACCGAGTCTGCGTATTGAGGCACGTCAGAAATTAAAGACCTATTCACCGACTTCCATCGGACAGGCATCCCGTATTTCGGGAGTATCACCAGCGGATGTGTCAGTGTTACTTGTGTATATGGAGCAGATGAAATATCATGAGAAAGAGTCTGCAGAATGATAGAAAGACGAAACATATCTGTAACGGCAATGGTATTTTATAAAAGAAAAAAGTATATCAAGATATGAGTGTTGGATATGCATACTAAGAGAGAATGGAGATCAGAATGAGTTATAATCTGGAACAGTTTAAAGATGGATTAAAAGAACTTCAGATCGAGTTGAACGAGAAACAGATCAGTCAGTTCCTTAAGTACTATGAACTTCTGGTAGAAACGAATAAGGTAATGAATCTGACCGCCATCACGGAATTTGATGAGGTGGTAGAAAAACATTTTTTAGACAGTCTTTCTTTGTGCCGTGTATATGATCTAAAAATTGATGCTAAAATTTTAGATCTTGGAACAGGGGCAGGATTTCCGGGAATCCCACTTAAGATTGCATTTCCAAATTTAGAGTTAGTGCTTGCTGATTCCTTAAACAAAAGGATTAAGTTTTTAAACCAGGTGATTGATGAACTGGAACTGAAAGATATTACTGCCGTTCATGCAAGAGCAGAAGAACTGGGAAGAAATAAAGATTACAGAGAACAGTTTGATGTATGCGTTTCCCGCGCGGTTGCAAATCTTTCTTCACTCAGTGAATACTGCATCCCATTTGTGAAGGTTGGAGGAAAATTTATTTCCTATAAGTCCGGCAGTATTGAGGAAGAAGTAGCAGAGGCAAAAAAAGCTGTTTTCGTTCTGGGTGGAAAAGTGACGGATGTGTATAAATTTGATCTGTATGAGCAGAAACGATCTTTTGTTGTGATCGATAAGGAAAAACATACACCGAAAGCATATCCGAGGAAAGCCGGCACTCCGACAAAGGAGCCGTTACACTAAAATAATAAGGGTAAAAGAAAGACATTTTGTAAAAAAATAAAGTGTCATAAATAGAAAAACATTTTGTAAGAAAATAAAGTGTCATAAATAGAAAAACACTTTGCGTGAAAGCATCGTGTTATCGATCAAAAAAGTGACTGTGAAAAATTCCGACAGTCACTTTTTTGTATATTCATGTATTATTTTTCTTCACGTTCGAAAAGCATACGAATCACTTCTGCCAATTTATCCGGTGCCTCTAACTGAGGAAGATGTTTTACATTGGAAATATAGGCAGTTTCAATCATGGAACTTTGCTTTGCATAGCTTGTTACGATCTGAACGGAATCCGGATTACTTCTGCTTTCCACAACATAGAAAGGAATGGAAAGTTTCTTGAGTGCATGTAAAATACAGTTATCCATGTACTGGCCTTCAATGACTTGCCATTTAAATATTTCCGTTGGCTGCCATTCATTGTGGGAAGCTTCGTAGTAAGCTATCTAACAATTTTAGAAAGCGGCTAGACTAGCAGGTTTCGTTTAAAAGTTATTTAATTGT
>ENA-OQCN01000178-OQCN01000178.1-human-gut-metagenome-genome-assembly--contig:-NODE-178-length-32817-cov-2.026216_pt1 | contig 32817 bp, 45 predicted proteins | sample MGYA00242497_ERZ504576 | MGnify/ENA primary metagenome ERZ504576 (study PRJEB26092, sample SAMD00036296) | human gut metagenome | host: Homo sapiens | study: EMG produced TPA metagenomics assembly of...
CGCAATTCAGACGAATCTCCCGGTCGAAGGATCCGGTGAATAATGTTCTGCATTTCCGGTATGAGTTAAAAAAGACGGTAAATGCGTGGAGTAATACGGATCCATATTTGTATGAACTTTTGATAGAAGTACAGAATGAAAAAGACGAAACGGTAGAAGTTGTACCTTATCCGATCGGATTTCGCAAGATTGAGTTAAAAGATGGAAAGATGCTGCTGAATGGCAAGCGCCTGATCATCAATGGTGTGAATCGGCACGAATGGAATGCCCGGAGCGGAAGATGTATTACCGAAGCCGACGAGAAATGGGACATCGAATGTATCCGGCGCAATCATATCAATGCAGTCAGAACCTGTCATTATCCAGATCATATCTCCTGGTATTACAGGTGTGATCAGGCTGGAATTTATCTGATGGCGGAGACAAATCTGGAGACACATGATCATGGCAGAAGATGGGAGCAACAGAGCCGTCATGGAATGTTCCGGGAAATATAGAATGTTGGAGAGCATGCACTCTGGACCGTGCCGTTTCGAATTTTGAGACATTTAAGAACCATACATCTGTATTATTCTGGTCACTGGGAAATGAATCCTATGCAGGCAATGTATTAAGAGAGATGAACCAATATTATAAGGAAAAAGATCCGGACAGACTGGTACATTATGAGGGGGTCTGCCATAACCGTTCATATGAAGATGTGATTTCAGATATGGAAAGCCAGATGTATACATCACCGGAGAATGTAAAGGAATATCTGGAGAATAATCCGAAAAAATCATTTCTCTTGTGTGAATATATGCATGATATGGGAAATTCCCTGGGAGGAATGGAATCTTATATCCGGTTACTGGACCAATATGATAATTATCAGGGGGGATTCATCTGGGATTATATGGATCAGTCACTTTGGGTGAAAGATGAAGTGACAGGACGAGAAGTTTTGCGTTATGGCGGTGATTTTGATGACAGACCGTCTGATTATGAATTTTCCGGAACGGTATTCTATTTGCAGACCGAACAGAAAAGCCGGCTATGCAGGAGGTGAGACATTACTATGGATTACGCAGATAGAGGGAAATTAAGGATTGTATATGGAGATGTGACAATCGGGGTGCACGGAGAAGATTTTCATCTGATTTTTTCTTATCAGACAGGAGGACTGGAGTCCATGGTGAAGTCCGGAAAGGAATGGCTATACCGCACTCCAAAGCCGACATTCTGGAGGGCAACAACAGACAATGACCGGGGAAATGGATTTCCGTTCCGATCCGGTATGTGGCTGGCCGCAGATATGTTTCAAAAATGTGTGGATGTCCAGGTGCAGATAGACGGAATCAGGATAGAAAAACCAATTGCACCGGTAAATAATAAATATTCGGATAAAGAAACTGCGGAACGTGTAGAAATTGTATTTACATATGAGACATTAACTGTTCCGTCAACACAGGTAAAAGTATCGTATCTGGTATTTTCTGATGGAAATGTCAGAGTGAGAGCACACTATTACGGAAAAGAAGGCCTTCCGGAACTTCCGGCATTCGGTATACGCTTTATCATACCAACAGAGGCAGATGGGTTTGTCTATGAAGGCTTATCGGGCGAGACTTATCCGGACAGAAAAGCCGGAGGAGTTCATGGTATCTATGAGGTGGAAGGTCTGCCGGTCACACCATATCTGGTTCCGCAGGAATGTGGAATGCATGTGGATACCGAATGGGTGAAAGTAAAAAGAAGTAAGGTTCTGGATAACCGAAAACGACACATGGAACAGAGTGAACTGACATTCCGTGCCGGAAATGAGATCAGCCATTCGAAATTTGCATTCTCCTGCCTTCCGTATACTTCAGAAGAACTGGAAAACGCAACGCATCAGGAAGAGCTGCCGCTGGCAAGGAGAACGGTACTTTGCATTTATGGTGCAGTCCGGGGTGTCGGAGGAATCGACAGCTGGGGATCGGATGTGGAAGAGGAGTACCGGATTCCGGGAAACAGGGATATAGAAGTAGAATTTACAATGTAGATATCGGAGCATAAGAAATCAGGATTCAGAAACTTGACATGAATACAGCGATGCGATAGATTAATTTATGGATTAGAGAGTATGAAGGAGAGAAACTTATGAGTTACATGAATTCTTTATCGTATGCCCGCTGGTATTTCTTGCCGGTTTTGTGGATGCGATTGCCGGAGGAGGAGGCCTGATTTCATTGCCGGCCTATATGTTCGCAGGAATTCCGGTACACAATGCAATTGCGACGAATAAATTATCATCGGCAACGGGAACGGCGGTGTCAACATGGCATCTTGTGAAGAGCAGATGTGTGGATCTGTTTCTGGTTCCGGGAACGGTAGCATGTGCGTTCGTTGGTTCGATCGCAGGCGCGAACCTGGCACTGATCATCAGTGACAAAGTATTAAAGACGGTACTGGTCTTTGTTCTTCCGGTTGTGGCGTTCTGTGTGTTACGTGACAAAAATCTGAAGCCGGTGATCCCGGAAGGATTTACCAGAAAGAAACAGTATCTGATCATGGCGGCTTGTTCATTCGTGATCGGCATCTATGATGGATTTTACGGACCGGGAACCGGGACATTTTTACTGCTTACATTTACCAAATTAGGAAAGCTCGATATGGAGAAAGCAACAGGAAACGTAAAAGTTGTCAATTTGACATCAAATATATCGGCGTTAATTACATTTATTCTGGCAGGGAAGATCTTATGGGTACTGGGACTTTCGGCATCCATATTCAGCATTGCAGGACATTATCTTGGTGCACACATGGTTGTGAAGAACGGGGTAAAGGTCATCAAGCCGATTATCTTACTTGTGCTCGTATTACTGATGATCAAGATTATTCTCGGAATATAGATGGAATAATTTAGCATATTGCAGTAAAAGAGCCCGCAGTGTATAATGTACCCATAATTTTAGAAAATGAGGTATAACATGGAAGATTCAAATAGAAACTTTAAATTACAGACATGTGAAGATTTTATAGAAGTGCTTGCAAGTAAAGCGGCTGTTCCGGGAGGTGGCGGAGCGGCCGCTTTAACCGGGGCTGTCGGAATTGCGCTGGGCAATATGGTTGGAAGCCTGACAGTGGGAAAGAAAACATATGCAGATGTAGAAGATGAAATTATCGAATGCAAGAAAGAGGCGGATGAGATCGCAAAAGAATTCTTAGAACTGATGGATAAGGATGCGGAAGCATTTGAGCCGCTCAGTAGAGCATACGGACTTCCGAATCTACGCCGGAAGAGATTGCAGAAAAAGAAGAGATCATGGAGAATGCACTGAATGTGGCATGTGGTGTTCCGATCGAGATCATGAAGACCTGTGCCAGAGGCATTGACCTTGTCGAAGTATTTGCTGCAAAGGGCAGCCGGATCGCATTAAGTGACGCTGGAGTCGGAGCAACACTTTTAAAATCTGCCATGCAGGGCGCATCATTGAATGTATACATCAATACGAAATCAATGAAAGACAGAAAAAGAGCGGAAGAACTCAATCAGCTGGCAGATTCCCTCCGGGAAGAATATGAAGCAAAAGCAGACCGTATATTTGCGGAAGTAAGCAGCCGCATCCGGTAAAGACAGTGCAAGAAAGAAAAAGAAGTAGAAAGAAAGCAGCAGGACAAATAATGGCAAAATTACTATTAGGAAAAGAAGTAAATGCTTCTATTAATGAAGAAATCAAGGCAAAAGTAGAAAAGTTAAAAGCACAGGATATTACACCGGCGCTTGGAATCATCCGTATCGGCGAAAGAGAAGACGATATCGCATATGAAAAAAGTGCAGCAAAACGATGTGAGACGCTTGGCGTAGCATATGAGAAATTCCTTCTTCCGGCAGATGTAAAAGAAGAAGAGGTATTAAAGACGATCAGTCAGGTAAATAAGAATGATAAAATTCATGGCGTTTTGTTGTTCAGACCTCTTCCGAAGCATCTGAACGAGGACAGGATTGTCAATGCGCTGGCGGTAGAAAAAGATGTAGATGGAATTACGGATCTTTCTATGGCAGGAGTTTTCATGGGAAAAGATATGGGATACGCACCATGTACGCCAAGTGCCTGCATGAAGGTGCTGGAGCATTACGGAATAGACTGCACGGGTAAAAAAGTGGTAGTTATCGGAAGAAGTCTGGTAGTCGGAAAACCGGCAGCATGATGCTGCTGAAGAAGAATGCGACAGTAACTGTCTGCCATACCAGAACAGTGGACATGCCGTCCGTGGTAAAAGAGGCGGATATTGTAGTTGTAGCGGCCGGAAAAGCCGGAGTTATCGATGGAAACTATCTGAGAGAAGGACAGATCGTCATTGATGTCGGAATTAATGTGAATGAAGAAGGAAAACTCTGTGGAGATGTGAATTTTGAGGAAGCAGAGAAGATTGTAGACGCGATCACACCGGTTCCGCGTGGAGTCGGAGGGGTAACGACTTCTATTCTGCTAGAGCATGTGGTGGATGCTGCAATTGTACAGAACAGATAGGGATTTGAGAGGCAGGGAAATGAAGAGGATAGATTTCGAAAATGGAACAGTAACAGGGAACATTCTTGGAGTGGCTCTTCCGATGCTTGCTGCCCAGCTGTTAAATCTGCTGTATAACATTGTAGACCGTGTATACATTGCACGTATTCCGCATGAGGGAACGGCAGCACTTGGGGCAGTCGGGATCTGTTTCCCGTTAATTGTGATCATTACTGCTTTTGCAAATCTCTTCGGTGGCGGTGGTGCACCGTTGTTTTCGATTTACAGAGGAAAGAAAGAAGAGAAGACGGCAGTCAGAATTATGAATACCTCATTTTCCATGATCTGTGCAAGTGCAGTACTGCTGATGATCGGAGGATTCCTTTTTGCATATCCGGTTTTGATTCTGTTCGGAACTTCCAAAGATGCAATGGTCTATGCATATCCATATATGATGATCTATCTGATCGGTACAGTACCTTCAATGATCGCGGTGGGAATGAATCCGTTCATTAATGCACAGGGATACTCGCTGATAGGGATGTCTTCGGTTGCTGTCGGAGCAGCTGCAAATCTGATCCTGGATCCGGTATTTATTTTTATCCTCGGACTCGGTGTAAGAGGAGCAGCAATCGCAACAGTATTGTCACAGACGATATCCGCAATATTTGTATATTTCTTCCTTTCAAGAAGAGCAGAATTGAAAGTCCGGCTTTTGCGAAGGGAAGAGATTGGAGTATGTAGCGGATATGCCAGAAACATTGTAAGTCTTGGAATGGCAGGATTTATTATGCAGCTTACGAACAGTCTGGTATCAATCTGCTGCAATCATGTACTTTCCGTTACAGGAGGAGATATCTACATTTCGGTTATGACAATTATTAGCAGTGTGCGTCAGCTTGTGGAGACACCGATCAGTGCGATAAATGAAGGTACATCTCCGATCCTGAGTTATAATTACGGCGCACGCGTCCCGGACGTGTGAGAAAAGCTATGGTAGTGCTTGCAGTTATGATCCTTCTCTATACTGCTGTGATGTGGGGGAGTATTATTGTAATTCCGGAAGTTCTTATCCGTATTTTCAGTTCTGATAAGATGCTGTTAAAAGATGCGGTACCTGCACTCAGACAGTATTTTGCCGCATTTATTTTTATGGATCTGCAGTATATGGGGCAGACCGTATTCAAATCATTGAATAAAAAGAAACAGGCAATCTTTTTCTCAATACTCCGGAAAGTGGTAATTGTAGTTCCGCTCACTTATTTCATGCCGTATGCATTGCATATGGGAACGGATGGGGTATTTCTTGCAGAACCGGTTTCGAATGTGATCGATGGAAGTATCTGCTTTATCACGATGCTTTGTACGGTACTGCCGGAGCTGAAAAGAATGGAAGCAAGAGAATAAAAATGATGTGATTTTTAGGGGAGATATGGATAAAAAGATTTCAAAAATAACAAGAGGACTGATGACGGTTCTGACAGTCATATTGATTGCACTGTTCCTGACGATCATGGGTCTGGTGAGTAAGATTCAGGGAACAGCCCGTGTCGTAAATTATGCCGGACTGGTCCGCGGAAAGACGCAGCGTATTATCAAACTTGAGGATGCAAAACAACCGCAGGATGAGATGATTGAATCGGTATCTTCGTTTATAGAAGGACTTCGGTATGGAAGTGATGAACAGAATCTGGTCCGTCTGGATGATCATGCATTTCAGAATAAGATGAAAGAACTGGATGAACATTTTCAGGAGTTGCAAAAAGAGATCCGGCAAGTGCGTAAAGAGGGATATGAAAATACGGAAATCATAGAAAAAAGCGAGGCGTTCTTCGGAATCTGTGATGAAGCGACCGGGCTTGCGGAAAAGTATGCACAGAAGAAAGCAACTGCACTGGAACGGCTGGAAAAGATTGTGATCGCAGATATTATCGGTCTGGTGTGTCTTCTGGCATATGAACTGATTAAGGCTGTAAAATACGCGGCGCAGAATAAAGCACTTAAGAAAAAAGTCTATCTGGACGAGGCAACCGGACTTCCGAATAAGAACCGCTGTGAGGAGATCTTAGACGGAGAAATGCCGGAATGTACGGATGGGTCAGTAGCATTGTGTGTATTCGATCTGAATAATCTGCGTATTATTAATAACAGGCTCGGACATGATCAAGGGGATGCGTATATCCGCTCATTTGCGGTGCAGTTAAGAAAAGCGCTGCCGGAAGAATATTTTGCAGGGCGGGATGGCGGAGATGAGTTATTGCTGTACTTGAGTGTGTGGATCATGAAAAAGTACGGGAAATATTGGGAACAATACGTTCGGAAATTGCCGGATATTCCCAGGAACATCCGGAGATGCCGATCAGTTATGCGGTAGGATATGCACTGGCGGAAGATTTTGAAGGATGTACGATGCGGGAACTCTTCCGGCATGCCGATAAGAATATGTATATAGATAAGAATCAGGCGAAGATAAAAGAGGCAGCGGACCGCCGGGCACTTCATATTCAGATCCTGGATGGAATCAGACAGCAGGGATTTCAATTTTCGGACTGCCTGTATTGTGATGCTTTGCAGGATCAGTATACAGTTTTACGTGCAAGCTCGAATTTCTTCCTTGCAGAAGATGGAAGTTATTCAGGAGCGGTAGAACAGATTGTGCAGAAACTTGCAGATGATTCATCAAGAAAAAGAATGTGGGAACGGCTGCAGATCCCATATATCATTTCCAATCTTTCGGAAAAGAAAGAAGAAAGTGCAAAATATGAACTTCCTTATTGCAGGAAGAATGGAAAAGAGATACAGAGAGGCCGTATGACATTTCTGCGTCTGGATGATACGGCAGCCGGGAAGCTGCATCACTTTATTGTTGGATTTGAAGTGTTTCATGACATGAAGCAGGTCCTGGAAGATGAGAGGCTGCACTTGGAACAGTATTATGAGCAGATGAAGCAGTCCATTCTGGAAAATAGTAATTATATAGAAGCACTTCTTGAAACAGCGGAAGCTTTGTATACAGTGAACCTGACACAGGATCGTCTGGAACAGATATTTCATCATAGAAAGAAAGAAGAGCGTATATTTGACTTTCTAGGGAGAACTTCCATGTTCGTATGATGGATATTGGACAGGAAAATACAGGCAGCATATTACAGAAGATACATTGGAACGTATAAGATCATAGATACATCAAAGAGTCTTCTGGATCGTTTTTATGCCGGTGAGAAGCAGGTGACTGTGGAATATCAGGAAAGCAACAAAGACGGAAAAGAAATCTGGATCCAGAAGACAGTGCTGATGTCGCAGGATACAGTCTATGATAACGAGAAAGAACGGGAGCATACAGTGGTTCGCGGAATCATTATGTTCCGGAATACTTCGGAATTCCACGAAAAGGATCAGAAAGAAAAAGAACAATTGCAGATTGCCTATGAAAAGGCAGATATGGAAAGTAAGACAAAGACAGAATTCATGAATCGTATGAGTCATGATCTGCGAACCCCGATCAATGGAATCCTGGGAATGATACATGTGATCCGAAAGAGCTGGAACAATCAGGAGAAGCTGGAAGATTCGGTAGATAAGATCGAGATTTCGACAAGACATCTGATGGATCTGGTGAATGATGTACTTGATATGAGTAAGCTTGAATCGGGACATCTGACAGTGCATGAAGAACCGTTTGATCTGGAAGATCTTATGAAAGAAGTGGCAGTACTGATGCAGGGACAGCTGGAAGAAACTGGAATTATACACCGCAAGCACAGGGAAAATATGCAACATACTATGCTGAAAGGGGATGCGCTTCAGCTGCAGAGAATTATGATGAATCTGTTTGGCAACGCAGTCAAATACAATAAAAAAAATGGAACCATAGATACTTATGTGACAGAGATTTCGTGTGACGGTAAGAATGTTTTGTATGAATTCAGGATTGCAGACAGTGGGATCGGTATGAGCAGGGAATATATGGAACATGAATTGTTCCAGCCGTTTACGCAGGAAAAGGCAGATGCAAGAACGCAGTATAAAGGAACCGGACTTGGAATGTCGATTGTTAAAGGTCTGATTGATAGAATGAATGGTACGATCAGTGTCCGCAGTACCCCGGGAGAGGGGAGTGAATTCACATTCCGGCTGGCATTTCGTCTGGCAGAAGAGGAAAGGCAGCAGGCGGCTGATAATAAGGAAGACGCGAAAGATGACCTAGCAGGAATGCGTGTATTATTGGTAGAAGATAATGATATCAATATGGAAATTGCAGAATTCTATCTGACAGATGCAGGAATGATCGTAGAGAAAGCATGGAACGGCAAAGAGGCTGTAGAGAAATATGAAGGTACACCAAAGGGGTATTACAGTGCAATACTGATGGATATCATGATGCCTGTGATGAATGGTATAGAAGCCGCAAGGAATATCCGGCGCAAGGAAAAGAATGGGGGAAAAGAAATCCCGATCATTGCAATGACCGCACAGTCGGAAAGAGAAAGTAAAGAAAGCTGCAGTCTGGCGGGAATGAATGCATATATATCCAAACCGGTAGATCCGGAGAATCTGATCCGAATATTGAGAATGTATCAGAAGCGTTAAAGGAAAGTGACAAAAGAGGAAGGTAACAGACATGGTATCATTAAATGATTATCTCTATTCAGGAGATACAGTACTCCGGATTCTTCATAATTACATCAAAGACCTGAGAAAAGATGCCAAAATGACAGGAAATGAAATTGACATGATTCATTGTAATTTCCTTTTACAGATTCAGGAATTACTGGAACATAATGACTTCCTGACAGCCCAGTCGCAGAAGATGAGAGAATTCTACAAATACATGGCACAGGAATATCCGTTTATGGCATTTACTTTCAAGGGAAGAATCAAGTCTCTGATCCGTGCAGAAGAGAAATTCAACGGATATATTGTGGAATTCATCTATGATTATTATGAGGAATATGGGGAGTATCCAAGTGTAGCAGAACTAAAGAAACGATTACGTTGCTTTAGAGATTTAATTGCTTACAGGATCATTATTTCTGTTCCGAGATGTCATCTGAACAGTGAAGAGGACAGGGAAGAACAGGAACGGAAATATCTATATCAGATTGCAAATGTCCTTCCTGGTTTCCTGGAGGAACAGGGATTCAGTGCGGAACCGGCTATGGGGATTAAGGAGAGTACATCCCCGCTTCTGAACGAGTCGGTGAAACCATATTACAGAGATTATATCTGCAGCAGCAGCCTGAATAATTATCAGTCTCTTCATATCACCTTCTATGATAACAGCTCCAGGTGTTATATGGAGGTACAGCTCAGGACAAAAATGATGGATGATGTGGCAGAGATCGGTACGGCAAATCATATTGGATATGAGAAAGAGCAGGAGCATGACAGGGCAAGGAGAGACGCAGTCCCGGAGGGTGAATGTCAGTATTTTGATGAGGCCTATGAGAGAGGAATGAAACTGCTGAATCTGGATCTTGCAGAACTGGATGTGAATATGTTTTCTGCGGTTAATAACAGTCTGATTAATGATGGATGTGGACTTTACCGGGGACGTCTGATCCTGCCGTATGAGCACTTGTCCAGATTTCAGAATGATCTGATCGATTAGAGAAGAATCGCAGAAAAAGCGATGAAAATACAGTTTGAATTTGCAATACAAAGCAAAATATAGTATGATATGATTCAGGGCTTTAAAGTGTAGTGCTTTAAAGTACTGAGAATTTGAAAGGATATTTATACTATGATAGTTAATTTGATAGAACGGATATATGGCTTTTTGTGGGGAGATTTGTTACAGATACCGCTTCCGGGCGGCGGAAGTGTCGGAATCTCACTGCTGATCATCCTGCTGATCCCGGCGGGAATCTACTTTACGATCCGCACAAGGGGACTTCCCATCCGCCTGTTCCCGGATATGGTGGTGGCATTGACCGGTAAAAAGGATGATAATAACAGTCTGTCTACTTTCCAGACATTGATCGTATCAACGGCAACCCGTGTCGGTATGGGTAAGTCTGGTAGGTGTGGTTGCGGCAGTATCGGCCGGAGGCGCAGGAGCTGTCTTCTGGATGTGGGTGACGGCACTGATCGGATCGTCAACTGCATTCATAGAGGCAACGCTTGCACAGATGCATAAAGAAAGAGATCCCCTGTATGGTGGATTCCGCGGAGGTCCGGCATATTATATCCATGATTATATAGAAGGCAGGACAGGAAAAAAGAAAAAACATGTATTGGTATCGGTGTTATTTGCTGTCTCCGGACTGATCTGCTGGTGTGGGATCAGCCAGGTGATCAGTAATTCGGTAGCCGCTTCTTTTGAAAATGCATTTTCGATTCCGCCGCTTTACACGACGATTGTGCTGGTAATCCTTGCGGCTGTCATTGTACTTCGTAAAAATGCCACAGTGAAAGTGCTGGATCTGATGGTTCCGTTTATGGCGGTATGTTATTTCTTTATTACAATCTTCATCATCGTAACGAATATCGGAAGTCTTCCTGGAGTATTTGTAAGGATTATCCAGGAGGCATTCGGAGCCCGTCAGGTAGTAGCGGGTGGATTCGGAGCAGTGTTGATGAATGGAGTAAAGCGCGGACTGTTTTCAAATGAAGCCGGATCCGGTTCCGCACCATGTGCGGCAGCGGCAGCAGAATGTGACAAACCGGTAAAGGCAGGATTTACACAGGCACTTGGGGTATTTATAGATACGATTGTGATTTGCAGCTGTACGGCCATGATCATGCTTCTGGTACCGGAAAAACTGCTGGCAGGAAAAGAAGGAATGGATCTTTTGCAGACAGCGATGAAGTATCATCTGGGAGAATTTGGAGTGATCTTCATTGCAGTAACTTTATTCCTGTTCAGTTTCTCGACATTCCTGGGAATCCTCTTCTATGCAAGAAGTAATGTGGCTTATCTGTTTGGTGATAAATGGTGTTGGCAGACAGCATATAAGTGCTCGCACTTGTGATGCTGTTCATCGGTGGAATTGCAACCTATACATTTGTATGGGATTTGGGAGATGTCGGAATCGGGCTGATGACCATTTTCAATATCGGAGCACTGTATCTGATGGGTGGACAGGCACTGGATGAATTGAAAGTGTATGAAGCGTCAAAAAAGAATAAGAAATCATGATAAAGATTAAAAAAGAGCAGCAGATATACCGTTGAAATAAAAATGCGGCATATCATAGTGCTCTTTTTTATTATCATTTATCTGTCATAATATTTGCCATATCTGCAGGCAGCGGAGCTGTAAATGACATCCATTCTCCGGTAATCGGATGGGCAAATTCCATATGATGGGAATGCAGTGCCTGTCTGCTTATGTGTTCCATATCCGGGTTATACAAGTAATCTCCAATCAGTGGGAAACCCAGATGTTTCATATGGATGCGGATCTGATGTGTCCGGCCGGTCTCAAGCTTCAGAGAGACCAGACTGTGTCCGTTGGCTTCTTTTACAAGTCGGTAATGTGTGATGGCTTCTTCACCGTGTTCAAAATCAACCGTGCGTTCGATGATGGTGCCTTCTTTTCTGGCAAGCGGAGCAGATGGTTCCGGCCGCAGGTGCGACACTGCCCTTTACTATGGCAAGATATTCCCGGTGCACTTCGCGGTTCTTGGTCATAGTAGAAAGAATACTTCCACTGACCAGATGCTTGGATACGACAGTCAGACCGGAAGTGTCCCGGTCCAGACGGTTACAGCAACGGAAGATGAAAGGTTTTCCCTGTTCCTGATAATACCATGCGAGCGCATTGGCAAGGGAATTATAATAATTGTTCATGGACGGATGAATCGGCATACCGGCAGGTTTGTTGATTACGATGATGTCCTCGTCTTCATAAATGATGTCCAGTGGAATCTCAACCGGCGGGATCTTTTCGGAATTTTTTGTCTCGCAGATGATAACCTGAAGGATATCCCCGGCAGTCAGTATCTGGCGCATATAATAATGTACGCCATTGACAAGAATACTTTTGGGCATGCGTTTGATTTCAGCAAGATTCTGTCCGGAATACCCTCTGCGTCTTAAAAACTGTTCGATGCGCAGTCCACTGTCTTTTTCTGTAATTGTATATTGTATCGTACGGTTCATTGCAATTCTCCTGTGATATAGCGTATAATGATAATACATATGATTGTAGATATCTATCATATCATAATCCATGTAAGAAAATAAAGGCAGAATATATAGGAAAGGCTGAAGTGGATGATATGTAAGGGAAAGGAGAAAAGTGTGACAGGACTCAGTACATTATGTTATATCGAAAAAGATGGAAAATATCTGATGCTTCACCGTACGGTAAAGAAGAATGATGTAAATAAGGATAAATGGATTGGTGTCGGCGGACATTTTGAGGCAGATGAAAGTCCGGAAGAATGCATTTTAAGAGAAGTAAAAGAAGAGACAGGATATACATTGACGTCCTATCGGTTCTGCGGAATCGTTACATTTGTATCTGGAAATGGTGTGACGGAATACATGCATTTATTCACTGCAGATGGATTCGAGGGAGAACCGATTGCATGTGACGAAGGTGAACTGGAATGGGTGGATATCGATAAGATTGAATCATTACACATCTGAAGGGGACAAGATCTTCCTCCGGCTGCTCGCTGAGAAAGTACCGTTCTTTTCGCTGAAGCTGGTCTATGACGGACATGACGGTCTGATATCGGCGGTGCTGAACGGGAAAGAGATAAAAAATAAAGAAAGGAAAGAATCGGAACATGCAGAAAAATACAGAACAGATGAAATTGGAAAATGATCAGATTGAAGTTATCGTGAATTATCACGGAGCGGAACTCCGGTCATTGAAGAAAAAAGCAACAGATCAGGAATACCTCTGGAATGCAGATGCGAAATACTGGGGACGTACATCACCGGTATTATTTCCATTTGTAGGAGGAGTAAAGAATAAAGTTTACAGATATGAGGGGAAAGAATATCCGATGAATCAGCATGGATTTGCCAGAGACATGGAGTTTTCACTGGTAAACCAGAGCGCAGATGAAGTATGGTTTGCACTGGAAGATACAGAAGAGACATATAAAGTATATCCATTTCACTTTCATCTGGAGATAGGATATAGACTGGAAGATGCTTCGGTCAGTGTGATGTGGAAAGTTAAGAATATAAATGATAAGGAGATGCATTTTGCAATTGGTGCACATCCTGCATTCTTCTGTCCGCTTCATGAAGGTGAGAAACAGTCTGAGTATTGTCTGGGATTCCGTAATGGACAGGGGAAAGTACCGGAAGCATTGGTGAATACCGTATTTGGAGAAGGTGGTGTCGTTACGACGCAGAAAAAAGAATATAAGCTGACAGACGGATGCCTTCCGATGGATGAACATCTCTTTGACGGAGATGCACTGGTGATCGAAGACCACCAGATTCAGAAAGTAGTACTTATGGATCCACAGAAGAAGGAATATCTGGCAGTGGAGTTTGATGCACCGTTAGTCGGAATCTGGTCACCGCCGAAAAAACAGGCACCGTTTGTATGTATTGAACCATGGTATGGACGCTGTGACAGTGAGATATTTGACGGAGAATTAAAAGACAGAGACTGGGAAAATACACTGGCAGCAGGAGAGGAATTTGAGGCATCCTATAGAATCGTTGTTGAATAATTTTTTCAGAATATTTTATAAAATATATATGGATAACTTTGGGGAATCGGTTATAATAAGCATGTAGTTACATGATAACAGTCATTACGAAAGAGAGGAAATAGATATGGCAATTGTACATTTGTCAAAAGACAACTTTAAGGAAGAAGTATTAGAATCAAAAGTGCCGGTACTGGTAGACTTCTGGGCAACGTGGTGCGGACCATGCCAGACAATGGGACCGCTGGTGGAAGAGATTGCAGAAGAGCGCGCAGATATCAAAGTGTGCAAGCTTGATGTAGATCAGGAACCGGAACTTGCAAGACAGTACCGTGTAATGTCTATCCCGACATTCCTTGTGTTTAAAGAAGGAGAAGTTGTAAAGAGAGACATGGGTGTGATGTCTAAAGAAGAAGTTGAAGGACTTGTTGGATAATCTATAAAGCGGTTTCACCGGATGGTGAAGCCGCTTTGTGTATACAAAAGTATTAAAGTCCGAGTACGTCCTTAATAGAATAGAATCCAGGAGCTTTCCCGTCAAGATAAGCTGCACAGTCACAGGCACCTCTCGCAAAGCATTCCCAGTTATAGGAATGATGTGTGATCTCAAGACGTTCTCCCATGCCTCCGAAGAATACCGTATGGCTGCTTGGAATATTACCTGCACGGAGAGAATGATAGCCGATTGTTCCAGGTTCACGTGGAGATTCTCCCTCGCGTCCGTAGACGGCAATGTTGCTTAATTCTTTACCGAGAGCATGCGCCATGATTTCACCCATTTCATTGGAAGTTCCGCTTGGAGCATCTTTCTTCCACTGATCATGCATTTCCAGAATCTCGATATCAATCTCATCTTTTAATGTTGTGGTTACGAGTTCCAGAAGCTTGTTCATGATATTGACAAGCTTAGAAGTATTGGCGGCATAAAGCATTGGGATCTGCTTTCCGGCATCTTCAAATCGTTTCATCTCTTCGGCGGAGAATCCGGTAGAACCGCATACCAGTGCTTTCTTATGTGCGATGGCAAGATCCAGGACCTCCATAGCCATTTCTTTTGTTGAAAATCAATGATGACGTCACAGGAGTCGATCACACCTGCCAGATCATCTGTTACAGGAACGCCGAGTCTGATCCTGTCATTGCGACAGTTCCGAGATCCATTCCTACATAGTCACGTCCTTTTGGTGCTATCCCGGCGACGAGTTTCATATCATCACGGCTGGCAGCGACCTGTGTGATTAATTTTCCCATTTTCCCTCTGGGTCCGATTACAATAACTTTCATATCCATTCTCCTTTCGCAGTCCGGTCGTATTTTTATAGCGGTATATCCGGAACTGCTATAAACTAAGACCAGTATAACACAGCAATTATCTTGTGGATATGAAGAAATCTGAAAACGGCAGGAAACATTGTATAAATAAAAAAGAATTCAAGAGAAAGATTCATAAGAGTCTGCTCTTGTAGGAAAGGCATGAAAATAGTATACTATGAAAAAGTGATTATGAAAAAAGATAATGGAGGCACGAATGAAAGGAATTATATTTGACGTAGACGGAACTTTGTGGGATTCGACAAGGGAAGTTGCGGTTGCATGGAATAAAGTATTGCAGGATGAGATGGAAGGCCACGAGATCTTAACCGCAGAAGGGCTGCAGAAAGAATTTGGAAAGCCGATGGATGCGATTGCAGAAAGTCTCTTTCCGGAAATGTCTGAAAAAGACAGGATGGAACTTCTAGGTAAGATGATGGCATATGAAAATGAACTGGTAGCGGTTGGTCCATGTGTGATCTACAATGGTGTACCGGAGACAATCAAAGCACTGAGTAAAAAATATCCACTGTATATAGTTAGTAACTGTCAGGATGGATATATTGAAGCGTTTCTTAAGAATTCCGGACTGGGCGGGTATTTCAAAGATTTTACATGTCCGGCTTATACAGGCAGGTTAAAGGGTGAAAATATCCGTATCATTATGGAAAGAAACGGACTGGATGAAGCAGTGTATGTAGGAGACACCCAGGGGGATGCCAATGCATGTAAGGAAGCAGAAGTACCGATGATCTTTGCGTCATATGGGTTTGGAGAAGTGGAAGGAGAATATCCGTCGATCCAGGCATTTACAGAACTGCAGAATATAGATTTTGACAGACTATAATCAGAAAAATATTGCATTTTATATGCAAAAATACTATAATTCTCTTATATTATTTCGTTAAAAAATACTAGAAAAGCAGAGGTATAGATTATGAAAAAAAGAGTTGTAGTTGCATTAGGACACAGAGCACTTGGTACGACATTACCAGAACAGAAAGAAGCAGTTAAGAAGACCGCAAAAGTAATCGGTGATCTGATTGAAAAGGGATATCAGGTTGCGGTCACACACAGTAATGCGCCGCAGGTCGGTATGATCCATACTGCAATGAATGAATTCGCAAAAGAGCATGAAGATTACACGGCAGCCCCAATGTCGGTATGTTCTGCCATGAGTCAGGGATATATCGGATATGACCTTCAGAATGCAATCCGCGAAGAATTAATGGATCGTGGAATCTACAGAACAGTCAGCACGATCCTGACACAAGTGATCGTTGATCCGTACGATGAAGCATTTTATACACCGACCAAGGTACTTGGACGTTATATGGATGTAGAAGAAGCAAGTGCAGAACGCAAGAAGGGAAACTATGTTGTAGAAGAACCTGGTAAAGGATTCCGCCGTATCGTTGCAGCTCCGAATCCGGTCAGCATCGTAGAGATTGATGCGATCAAAGCATTGCTGGATGCAGATCAGGTTGTCATTGCATGCGGTGGAGGCGGAATTCCGGTATTAGAGCAGGATCACCGTCTGAAAGGTGCAAGTGCAGTAATCGAAAAAGATCTGACAGCCGGAAAGATGGCAGAAGAGACAGATGCGGATTCACTCATCATTCTTACAAGTGTTGAAAAAGTTAAGATCAACATGGACAGACCGGAGGAAGAAGAACTGAGAGAGATCAGTGTTGATCAGGCAAAAGCCTATATGGAAGAAGGACATTTCGGAAAATATAACATGTATCCGAAGTTCAGAGCAGCTGTAGAATTTCTTGAAAAGAGAGAAGGAAGAAGTGCACTGATCACATCTTTTGATAAGCTGGATGAAGCACTCAAAGGAAAGACAGGTACACTGATCAGATAAAAAGTTACAAGATCAGAAGAATCGGCTGCCTTCAAAAGCAGGATAAAAACCTGCACAGACATAGTGAAAGCTGTGAATGTGCGGGTTTTTTTGTATTTTAACAGACAATCAGAATAAGGAGCAGGTGCATATAGTATAAGGAACAGAAACTTTACAATGTGGATAAGTTATGCTGTGTCCGACAGGGAGGTGGAAAACAGATGTCCAAATCCGGCTGTGCGAACTGTCCAAAAAGAAGTGATCAATTGCTGCGACTGCAAGAAGCTTGGATATATCGATGACCTGATCATTGATGACTGCAAAGGCTGTATTGAAGCACTTGTAGTCCCGGAAGGTGGGAAATGGTGTAACTTTTTTGGAGATGGAACAGAGTATATCATACCATTTCCTGCATCAAAAGAATCGGCCCTGATTTAATTCTGGTAGAGATACATGAGGAAAAATAACAAAAAATAGGGCGGAAATGTGTTTGACTTCTCTTTTTGAAAAAGATATACTGTATTTGAACTGCTATAAAGGACAGAAAGGAACGAATCAGATGAAATGCCCATATTGTAATAATCCGGATACAAGAGTGATTGATTCCAGACCGGCGGAAGACGGAAGCTGTATCAGACGCCGCCGTTCTTGTGATATATGTGGGAAACGTTTTACTACATATGAAAAAGTAGAGACAATTCCGCTGACAGTAATAAAGAAGGACAATACCAGAGAACAGTATGACCGCCGGAAAGTAGAGAACGGCGTGGTTCGTGCCTGTTATAAACGACCTGTTGCAACGGCAGATATCCAGAAAGTTGTCGACAGAATAGAAACAAAAGTATTTAGCATGGAAGAAAAAGAGATTCCGAGCAGTGCGATCGGTGAGGCCGTTATGGATGAATTGAAAACGCTGGATGAGGTTGCATATGTCCGTTTTGCATCCGTTTACAGAGAATTTAAGGATGTCAGTACATTTATGGACGAATTAAAAAAGATATTAAAATAAATCCGATATGGAATGGAAATGTAGAATCTGCTAAACTGAATATTGAATATTGGAATAAGAAGGAATTGCTTATAAAGTAATAAAGTGATAAAATATATGGGAGAAGCAAAGGTATTTGCTTCTCCCTTTTTCAAAAGAGGATCGGATTTGTTATAAATAGATGTGTATTTAAAATAGCTTGTTAGAATAGATTGGGTGAAATAATATGAGAACATATAAGTTAACTATTTCCTATGACGGAAGCAGGTATCAGGGATGGCAGAGACAGGCCACAACAGACAATACGATACAGTATATTCTGGAGTGGAGTATTGGTAAATTAGTCGGATACCGTGTGCATATAGATGGATCAGGAAGAACAGATGCAGGTGTACATGCGCGTGGACAGGTCGCAAGTGTGAAACTGTCTAAGTTGTACGATACGAAAGAACTGAAAGATTCGCTGAACAGATATCTTCCGGAAGATATCCGTATTGTGAAGTAGAACTGGCAAAGAATGGATTCCATGCGCGCAAAAGTGCGAAAGGTAAGAAATATGAATATTACATCGACTGCGTGAAAAGCCGGATGTATTTTCAAGAAGATATTGTTATCATTATCCAGAAAAACTGGATATCGAAGCAATGCGTGATGCGACCAGATATCTGATCGGACCGAAGAACTTTACCAGCTTTACAGATGACAAGGAATGTAAAGATCCGGTTCGGAAGATTACGAATATTAAGATCGTCAGGAGCGGGGAAAAGGTAAGAATTACTTATTATGGTACCGGTTTCCTATATCACATGGTAAGAATCCTGACGGGAACGCTTCTGGAGATAGGTGCAGGCAAGAGGGATGCGTCCATGCTTCCGGTCGTAATTGCGGCAGAGGACAGAAGCCTTGCAGGATTTCTGGCTCCGGCAAGGGGATTATTCTTAAGAAAAGTATATTATTAAGAATAGAATAAAACAGATGAGATATATGTCAGAAAAAGTAAAAGTACTGTCCGCAAAAAAAAGGACAGGAAAAAGCCGGGAGGAATATATGAAGTTTATATCGTGGAACGTCAATGGAATCCGTGCGTGTGTACAGAAGGGATTTATGGATGTTTTTAATGAATTAGATGCAGATATTTTCTGTATTCAGGAATCAAAGATGCAGGCAGGACAGTTAGAACTGGATATGCCCGGATATCATCAGTATTGGAATTATGCAGAGAAGAAGGGATATTCGGGTACCGGGATTTTTACAAAGAAAGAACCGGTATCAGTAAGTTATGGTCTGGGAATCGAAGAACATGACAAAGAGGGCCGGGTGATCACGCTGGAATTTGAGGAATTCTATTTCATTACCGTGTATACACCGAATTCACAGAGTGAGCTTGCAAGACTGGATTACAGAATGCGGTGGGAAGATGCATTCCTTACTTATCTAAAAGAATTGGAAAAGAAGAAACCGGTCATTTTTGTGGGGATTTAAATGTAGCACACAAAGAAATAGATTGAAGAACCCAAAGACAAACCGTAAAAATGCAGGATTCACAGATGAAGAACGTGGGAAATTTACAGATCTTTTAAATGCGGGATTTATTGATACGTTCCGCTACTTCTATCCGGAAAAGGAAGGAATATACTCATGGTGGTCCTACAGATTCAGTGCAAGAAAGAAGAATGCAGGGTGGCGTATTGATTATTTCTGTGTATCAGAGAGCCTGCAGCCACGTTTGAAAGATGCCGTCATTCACACGGAGATCATGGGATCGGATCATTGTCCGGTAGAACTTGATATAGAGTAATCCGACAGTGTTATAATCATATGGAAAATATATGGAGCTGCCGCAAAAGTAGATAAACAATCTGTTTTTGCGGCAGCTCCACATATTTAAAAAGATAAAGAGTTTTATAAAAAGCCTCCGTCAACCCCGATGATCTGTCCGGTCATATATTCCGGAGCATGTACAATATTCCATACCATCTGGGCAATTTCCTTAGGAGTTCCGTAACGTCCGGCAGGAATTTCATCTTCCAGGGCTTTTCGTTCTTCCGGTGTGAGCTGATCGTTCATAGAAGTATCGATGACACCGCATGCAATTGCATTCACCTGGACATTACTTGGTGCGAGTTCTTTCGCCAGAGCTTTTGTGAATCCGTTGATACCGGATTTGGATGCGGAGTATGCAACTTCGCAGGAAGCACCCGAGAGCCCCCACATTGAAGAAATGTTGATGATCTTACCGGAACGCTTTGATACCATCGGAGGGATGGCCTGCCGGCAACAATAAAATACAGAAGAAAGATTGGTCTGAATAATATGATTCCAGTCTTCATCTGTCATATCGGATAAGAGATTGATATGAGAAATTCCGGCATTGTTCACAAGAACATCAAGGTGTGAACAGTCATGATAGATACGGTTATATATGGCTCTTACATGGTCAGGATTGCCGACATCCCCGACAACGATCGTGCAAGGTGTGTGGTATTTTTTGCGGATATAGGCGCGGAGCTTTTTCAGTTCATCTACAGAAGAAGAACAATTTAAAATAGTGTGATATCCGCGCGATGCAAATCGTAAAGCAATGCTTTTCCCGATACCCCGGGAAGCCCCTGTGATTAAAATAGTCTTTTGTTCCATAATTTTTCTCCCCTGATCAATTAACTTTTCTTCTATTATATACTGAAATCATTGTCATTTAAAGTGTTAGGTGATATTATTTATATAACAATAACCAGTCGGACCGTAGAAGATCGGTTCCAAAAGCCAGACGTGATAAAAGAGAGGTACCATTATGATTAATAAGGCAATTGAATTTGCCACGAGAGCACATGCAGGACAGTTCAGGAAAGGGACAAGCAGGCCATATATTGTGCATCCGATCGAAGTGGGAGATATTGTCTCAACGATGACGAAGGACGAGGAGATCATCAGTGCAGCGGTTCTTCATGATACAATAGAAGATTGTGCAGGAGTATCAAGAGAGCTTCTGGCAGAAGAATTTTCAGAACGGGTAGCAGGAATTGTGGCACAGGAAAGCGAAGACAAATCCAAGACATGGATGGAACGGAAATCAGCAACGATTGAGCATATCCGTACTGCACCAAAAGAAGTGCAGATGGTAGGACTTGCAGACAAACTTTCGAATATGAGGGATATTGACAGAGATTATCCGGTATACGGAGAAGAATTGTGGAACCGTTTCAGGATGAAGGACAAAGGGATTATCGGCTGGTATTATATTGGGATCCGGGATGCATTGAAGGAGTCGTTTGAAGGTGTAGAGGCTTATGAAGAATATACCAGACTGGTGAATAAGATTTTTGAACAGGAATGAATCATAAAGACAGATTATATAGCAGAAGATATCCAGGGTGTTGTGCAAAAGCAGTACCCTGATTCTTATTTACGCGAACAACGAGCAAAAGTCTGTGCTTGCACGAGACCTTGGCGACTGTCGCGATAACCTGAGAAACTCGCAGAGCGTGTTTCTAATAGTTTAGGAGAAGATGAGATGGCTGATGTAAGAAAACACATGATATTTCACGGAAGAGTGCAGGGAGTAGGTTTTCGTTATACTGCCAAATATCTGGCAAGATCAATGAATCTGACGGATGGGTGAAAAATGAATATGACGGAACCGTAGTGATGGAAGTACAGGGAAGAGAAGCAATGATTTTCGAACTGATGAAAGGACTGAACAGGAATCAGTTTATCCAGATCGACTGGATCGATACAGAAGAGAAGGAAACAGAAACAGAAAGCAGTTTTGAAGTGAAATATTAAGTTTACAGGACGGGAAAAGTGATTCGGTATATACACTTGAAAGATACATATGTTATACTGGAAGTATTCAAGATGAGGGTGGACAAGGAGAAGAAAAATGACGATAGAAACTGAAAATCAAAAGAGCGTAAAAGGAAGAATTGTAGCTGCGGCGTGGCAGCTGTTCTATGAAAAAGGATATAATGGAACAACGGTGGATGATATCATTGATCTGTCCGGAACATCCAAGGGTTCCTTCTATTATTACTTTAATACAAAGGACGAGCTTTTGAATACATTGTCTATGATTCTGGATGATAATTATGAAATATTGAAAGAGAAAATGGATCCGGATATGAACAGTTATGATAAGTTACTGTATCTGAATTATGAAGCACATTCTATGATAGAAGAAAAGATCAACATTGATCTTCTGGCATCTCTGTATTCTACACAGCTTGTGGCACAGGGACACAGATCATTGCTGGATCAGAACCGGACATATTATAAGCTGATCAGTAGTGTGATCGATGAAGGACAGAAGCGTGGCGAGATATCGGATGAAGTCTCGGTGAGCGATTTGGTCAGATATTATTCCATGTGCGAAAGGGCGTTGGTTTCGGACTGGTGTCTGAATAAGGGAGAGTATTCACTGAGAGAGTATTCGAAAAAATGTATGCCGGTCATGCTGGAACATTTTAAAAGATAAAACGATAATAAATACACAGAACCTGCCAATGGCAGGTTCTTGTTCTGTAGATCAATGCATTTTCAAAGCAGTGTTGCGTCCGGTACCGAAATGATCATTTTTCAGTATTTCAAACGACTTTTCATAATTTCCTTTCCGCATATATGAACCATTTTCTTGAGATTTTCATTTGTCTTTGGAATTCTCATTCCGTTACGGATGGAATATTGTCCGATACGGATGAGTTCAGACAGATTATTTTCATAGATCCGGTTGATCCGTTCATTATCCAGAATACTGATAATCTCCATATGCATTGCGGTATCTGCAATCTCCCATTCATACAGATCACTGGCAACTGCACACATGCGTACAATCTTTTCCTCTATGCGGTAAGAATATTCTTCATACCGGCCTGATGTAAAGATAAGGCGGAAAGCCGGACCCTCTATTAATTCCCTTAACTGATAGATTTCATTGATATCTTTCTCTGTAATTTCTTTCACAGTCATAGATTTATAATAATCAGAAACAATCAGCTTCGACCTGCAGCATCTGGATCGCAGTACGGACCGGGCTGCGGCTCATCCCCAGTTCTTTGGTGAGCATGGCTTCGGTGAGAACCATGCCCGGAGGATAGGTAAGATTCATAATATTTTCTTTGATTGTCTCATAAGCTGTGTGGCAAGAGACGGACTCTTTTCTGCCATGTCGGATTCCCCCTTTTGGTATACGTCCCAGAAAAAATGGATGTGAAGATAAAAGTATACATCTTTTATATTTGTATACAAATTATAACGTGTTTTTAAAGAAAATTCAAGGTTATGTGTTGACTTTTTTGAAAAGGAGTGTTATAGTCACAGTAGAAATGATTTGTATACAAATTAAAAAAACGTATACAAATAGCACATGAAGAATATCCATTACAAATCATAAATCATCATTCATGCGCTGGAACAATTAATAAGACAATATCATATTGGAAAAGGAAGGTAATTAAGGATGAAATTAGGATTTATTGGTACAGGTAACATGGCATCAGCAATCATGGGTGGAATTATTAAGAATAATGTAATTCCGGCAGAAGAGATCATCGGAGCAGATCTTTTTGCACCTGGAAGAGAAAGAGCGCAGAAAGAATATGGAATCAATGTAACAGCAGATAATAAAGAAGTTGCTTCAAAAGCAGAGACAATTATCCTCTCTGTAAAACCTCAGTTCTATGCAAGCGTAATTGCAGATATCAAAGATGTAGTAACAGACAACCAGATTATCATTACAATTGCACCTGGTAAGACACTTGCATGGCTTGCAGAACAGTTTGGAAAAGAAGTAAAGATTGTCCGTACAATGCCTAACACACCGGCTATGGTTGGAGAAGGTATGACAGCCGTTTGCCCGAATGAGCACCTTACAGAAGATGAGATCGCATATGTAAAGAGTCTTCTGGAAAGCTTCAGCCGTGCAGAGATCGTTCCGGAGCGTCTGATGGATGCTGTGACAGCAGTAAGCGGAAGCTCGCCGGCATATGTATTCATGCTGATTGAAGCTATGGCAGACGCAGCAGTTTCTGGAGGAATGCCTAGAAAACAGGCATATCAGTTTGCAGCACAGGCAGTTCTCGGAAGCGCAAAGATGGTTCTGGATACAGGAAAACATCCTGGAGAATTAAAAGACATGGTTTGCTCACCGGCAGGAACAACAATTGAAGCTGTTCGTACATTAGAAGAACTTGGATTCAGAAGTTCTATCATCGAAGCAATGAAAGTCTGCGAAGAGATGTCCAGAAGCTTATAATCAATAAAATTTATGAAATAATAAAAATATCTATATGGAGCAGGAATTACAGAGAAGTTGTAGTTCCTGCTTTTGTGTTGTATATTCGTATTTGGGAAGAATTGTGTTAGAATAACAGTTAGAAGAAAACAGGACAGGTGAATAAAAGATGAAAAAAGAACTGGATTATTTTATGATTGATGGAGAATTTGGCGGAAATCAGGACTGGTTTACCAATATTGTTATGAATGTCGGAGGATGCGGGGCAGCAACGGCCTGCGACAGTTGTATCTATCTCGCAAAATACAAAGGAATGAAAGAACTATATCCATTTGATCTGGAACAGATAGATAAAGAAGCCTATAAAAAATTCAGCCAGCTTATGAAGCCGTATATACGGCCGAGAGTTCAGGGGGTGAAAAAGCCTGAGTGGTACATCGGAGGATTGGAAAAATATATTTCAGACGTGAATAAAAGATGTGGAACAGATTATCAGATCCATATGGAAAAATTCGACGGAACAGGGGATGTAGATGAGGCAGAACGTATTATATGCGGACAGATTGATAAAGAACTTCCGGTTCCGTATCTGATGCTCCGTCATTTGAATACTGAAAAATATAAAGATTTTATCTGGCACTGGTTTCTGGTGGTCGGATATGAAAAAGAGGAGCATGAAACATGGATTGATGTGGCTACTTATGGGGAAAAAGTCCGTTTGAACCTGAAAGATCTGTGGAAAACCGGGTGTGAAGAAAAGGGTGGAATCGTAGTGTATGAGATAAAAGAGCAGAAAAAGAATTAAAAGAATTAAAATGACCAAATTTCATATTTTTTACACATGTTTAAGTTATAATTATTCATAATCGTGAAAAAGTAAAAAAAAGGTGGGACAGAAAAAGTGAAAAAGCGAATCATGACTGCAGGAATGTTAGCTATGATACTTGCGGTGGGAATAACAGCGTGCACAAAAGCAGATAACACAACCAAAACAGAGAACACTTCCACTTCGGAATCAGATGGGAAAAAAGAACAGAAGAAATCGGATAACGAAAAAAATGTAATGACTACAGAACAGAAAAAGATCTACGAAAAGATCAAGCTGACCTATAAAGAGGAAGAACAGAAAAAAGTTGCGGAAAAATTAGAGAAAAAGAAAGAGTCACAGGATTATAATCTGAACAATATGCTGATTGAATATAATCCATTCGGAACCAATACACAGTCACTGTATGTATATTTTAAAACGGATGCAGCGGTAAAGGTATCCTACACGATCCATGTAAAAGACGATAGCATTTCTGATTTCAGCAGAGATGTATATCAGGATGAGGAATATCAGACAGAACATGAATTCCAGGTGATTGGCCTGATCCCGGATACGGAGAATACAATTACCTTTTATGTGACAAACGAAGATGGGTCTACCAATACAAAGGAAATCGTATACGAAATGGGAAGCCTGTACGGAGAGGAAAAGGTACAGCTTGATACCGATATAAAACAGAGTGCGGATCAGCTGGAAGACGGACTATATGTGATATTAGGTAATGACAGCAGTTCTATGGATTTCATGTATTATTATGATAACAGCGGAGTGCTAAGAGGTGAGGTGCCGCTTCTGGGTTACAGAAGCCACAGACTGCTTTTGATGATAACTTCATGTATTACAGTATTTCTGAGAAGAGGATGGCACAGGTGAACCGTCTCGGACAGGTGACAAAGGTGTATAATCTTGGTGATTACAGTCTGCATCATGATTATGTGTTTGATGAAAATGGCAATATGCTGATCCTGGCAACGGATACCACACAGGACAGTGTGGAGGATATCGTGTTGAAGCTGGATGTGAATTCAGGTGAAGTGACAGAGGTACTGGATCTGGGAGACCTGTTTGGTGATTATAAGAAGACCTGTGTGAAGAATTCCTCGGATGAGCTGGACTGGATGCATATTAATACGATCCAGTACATGGGAAATGGATCCGTGCTGTTAAGCTCCAGAGAGACGTCTACGATCATTAAAGTGGACAACCTTTATGATGAACCGTCGATCGCTTACATGATCGGTGAGAAGGATTTCTGGGAAGATACATCCTACATAAGTTGTCTGCTGAATAAAAAAGGCGATTTTACAATCCAGGGCGGTCAGCATACAATTACATATGAGACGGATGAAAGCCTTGCGGATGGACAATATTATCTGTATATGTTTAATAATAATATCGGAATCAGCGAGACAAGACCAGATTATGACTGGTCTTCCATCGGACTTAAGACCAGTTCGGAAGTGGACGGAAAGAATTCCAAATATTACAAATATCTGGTAGACGAAAATGAAGGAACATTTGACTGGTGGATTCATTTAAAGTTCCATATTCCGGATACGTCAGCAGTGCGCAGGATATTGGGGATAACGTGCTTACAGATTCCGGACTGAAAGGAACGTTTACGGAATATGATGAGGATCATAAGGCGATCGCAACATATAAGATGGATTATGAAAAATTCATTTACCGTGTATTTAAGTATAATTTTGAAGGATTTTATTTGGAAAAAGTGAATAATCCATAAAAATCATATGGAAGTCTTTACGGATAACGATTTATCCGCTAAAATGAAAGCGTCGGTTTTTGCCGGCGCTTTTTGAAAAAGTAGTTAAATTAAGAAAGAAAAGGGGAAAAATAGAATGGCAAATCCAATCGTTACAATTGAGATGGAAAACGGAGATATTATGAAAGCAGAACTGTATCCGGAAGTTGCACCAAATACAGTAAATAATTTCGTTTCCCTGGTGAAAAAAGGGTATTATGACGGACTGATCTTCCACCGTGTTATTAATGGATTCATGATCCAGGGCGGATGCCCGGACGGAACCGGAATGGGCGGCCCGGGATATTCGATCAAAGGAGAATTTGCTCAGAACGGTTTTGCAAATGAACTTGCACATACAGAAGGAGTGCTTTCTATGGCAAGAGCAATGCATCCGGATTCAGCAGGCTCACAGTTCTTTATCATGCATAAAGCAGCACCACATCTGGATGGCTCATATGCTGCATTTGGTAAGATCATCGAAGGCATGGATATTGTGAATAAGATCGCTGAGACAGATACAGATTACAGCGACAGACCACTGGATGAACAGAAGATGAAGAAGGTAACTGTTGATACAATGGGAACAGAGTATCCGGAACCGGAGAAAGCATAAAACGGCGGCAGACAGTAACCGCACAGGTATAAGCAGGCAGAATCATAGCAATCAGGCATACAGCGATCAGATACGTCTGATCGCTGTATGTAAATTTCCAACACATATGACGCGGAGGAAAACGACAGATGGAAATGATCCAGACAGAAAAATTGGTATATGAATATGAAAAACGTGATGAAGAAGGCAATGTGATTGGAACATCGCGTGCTATTGATGAAGTAGATATTGAAGCAAAAGAAGGACAGTTTATAGCAATTCTCGGACATAATGGTTCCGGAAAATCGACTCTTGCCAAGCATCTGAATGCAATTCTGATGCCAACAGAAGGTTCCGTATGGGTGAATGGAAAGAATACGAGTAATCCGGATGAACTTTGGAATGTAAGACAGTCAGCGGGAATGGTATTTCAGAATCCGGACAATCAGATCATTGGCACTGTAGTAGAAGAAGATGTGGGGTTTGTCCGGAGAACCTGGGCGTTCCGACGGATGAGATCTGGCAGCGGGTGGAAGAAGTCTGAAAGCTGTTGGATGATCGAATATCGGCATCATTCTCCGAATAAGCTTTCCGGAGGACAAAAACAGAGAGTAGCAATCGCCGGTGTCGTGGCAATGGAACCGAAATGCATCGTTATGGATGAGCCGACTGCAATGCTTGACCCGGTTGGAAGGAGAGAAGTCTTAAAGACGGTTCATAAACTTAGAAAGCAGAAGAAGGTCACTGTGATACTGATCACACATTACATGGAAGAAGTAGTAGATGCAGATAAGATATTCGTGATGGATCACGGAAAAGTCGTGATGGAAGGCTCACCGAAAGAGATATTCTCCAAAGTAGATGAATTAAAGAGTTACCGGCTGGATGTGCCGCAAGTGACGATTCTGGCAGATGAACTCAGAAAACGCGGACTGGATATTCCGAAAGGGATTCTGAGAAAAGAAGAACTGGTAGAGGCAGTGGAACGTTTGATAAGTGAAAATGGTGAGAAGAAATGACAGACATTGCAATTAAGATAGAACATTTGAATTATATATACAGTCCCGGGACTGCATATGAAAAACATGCACTCAGAGACATTTGTCTGGAAATCCCACATGGAGAATTTGTGGGGATAATCGGGCATACTGGATCAGGAAAGTCGACACTGATCAACATCTGAACGGCCTGGTAAAGGCAACAGATGGTGCATTATATTATAATGGAGAAAACATTTACCAAAATGGGTATGATATGCGTGCACTCCGTAATCAGGTCGGACTGGTATTTCAGTATCCGGAGTACCAGTTGTTCGAGATCGATGTACTGACAGATGTGTGTTTTGGTCCGAAGAATCAGGGACTGAGCAAAGAAGAGTGTGAAAAGCGTGCGCTGGAGGCATTGAAACTGGTAGGGTTAAAAGAAAAATATTATAAATCTTCTCCATTTGAGCTCTCGGGCGGACAGAAACGAAGAGTAGCGATTGCCGGAGTTCTGGCAATGCATCCCAAGGTCCTGGTTCTTGATGAGCCGACGGCGGGGCTTGATCCGAAGGGCAGAGATGATATTCTGGATCAGATCGCATATCTTCATAAGCAGAGCGATATGACAGTGATTCTGGTGTCGCATAGCATGGAAGACATTGCGAGATATGCGGATCGGATCGTTGTGATGAACAAGGGGGCAGTGATGTATAATGGCACACCGAAAGAGGTGTTTGCGCATTATCAGGAGTTGGAGAAGATTGGTCTTGCAGCTCCGCAGGTAACATATATCATGCACGATCTGAAAGAAAAAGGTTTACCAGTAAAGGTAAATGTGACGACTGTGAAAGAAGCAACAGATGAGATTATGCGGGCACTGGAGAAGAAGATATGATAAGAGATATAACAATCGGACAATATTATCCGGCAAAGAGTGTGTTACACAGATTGGATCCAAGAGTAAAGCTGGTGGGAACGCTGCTCTACCTGATCTCACTGTTTTTATTCAACAGTATTCCGGGATACGTGATGACGACGTTGTTTCTGATCCTTGTTATCAGGATATCAAAAGTACCGTTTTCTTTTATTGTAAGAGGGTTAAAACCGGTCATCATGCTTTTGATGATCACGGTGTTGTTCAACTTATTTCTGACGAGGGATGGAGCAGTGTTGTTCCATGCATGGATTTTCACGATCACAGAAGCGGTCTCAGGACAGCGGTATATATGGCAATCCGGCTGATCTATCTGATCATCGGTTCGTCACTTATGACATTTACAACGACCCCGAATGAACTGACAGATGGAATTGAAGAATTACTCGGACCACTGAACAAGATTCGTGTTCCAGTACATGAGATTGCAATGATCATGTCAATCGCACTCCGCTTCATCCCAATCCTCCTGGAAGAGACGGATAAGATCATGAAAGCGCAGATCGCAAGAGGTGCCGATCTTGAAAGCGGCAATATGATCCAGAAAGCAAAGAGTATGATTCCGATTTTGGTTCCTTTGTTTGTGTCTGCGTTCCGGAGAGCGAATGATCTGGCGATGGCAATGGAGGCAAGATGTTACCATGGTGGTGAGGGACGTACGAAGATGAAGCCGTTAAAATACTGCAGGAAAGACAGAATAGCTTATATTACTGTAATTGCGTATGTGGTTCTCGTTGTTTTAATCGGAAGATTTGTACCACTGCATATATGGATATTTTAGAGGATAAGCGACAGTTATGCATCAGAAAATGGGACGGGGAAAACTCCGTCCCTGATTTATTCCGGGATATGATCACGTGAAAGGAAAGAAAAATATCATGAGAAGAATCAGAATCTTTGTAGCATATGACGGGACGAATTACTGCGGCTGGCAGATCCAGCCGAATGGAATTACGATAGAAGAAAAACTGAATAAAGCGTTAAACAGACTTACCGGAGAAGACATCCGGGTTATCGGGGCAAGCCGTACGGATTCCGGAGTGCATGCGCTTGGCAATGTGGCAGTATTTGATACAGAATCTCCGATTCCGCCGGAAAGATTTTCCTATGCATTAAATCAGAGGCTTCCGGAAGATATTGTGGTAGTGAAGTCAGATGAAGTGCCGTTTGACTGGCATCCGAGATATCAGGATAATATTTCTAAAACATATGAGTACCATATTTACAATGCACAGATGCCGAATCCATTAAAGACACGATATTGTACATTTGTATCGTTTCCGCTGGATATCGGTGCAATGAGAGAAGGAGCCAAATATCTGATCGGAGCGCATGATTTTGTGAGTTTTTGTAATATCCGAACCAATACACAGGATACAGTGAGAACAGTATATGATCTGACGATTGAAAAAAAAAGATGATGAGATTGTGCTGAGAATCACAGGAAATGGATTTTTGTACAACATGGTCCGCATTATCGCAGGTGTCCTGATCCGGGTCGGCAGAGGGTTCTATACTCCGGAAAAAGTAAAAGAGATTCTGGAAGCCAAAGTCCATACTTCAGAAGGGCCACAGCATTGCCAAACGGACTGGTATTGGTAAAAATAGATTATAAATAATCAATGAATAGTCGGCATTTTAGACAATATACAGAAAAAAATCGGAATAACATACAAAATAAAAAAAACCGCCATAAAAAGACAAGAATATGTTAAAATACATCTGTCCAGCATAAAGTTGAGAAAGCTGGACGGAAGGAGAAAAATTATGGAAATGTTATTGTATCTTGTTCCGGTATTTGGAATCCTTGGACTGCTCTTTGCAGCTTATCTGGCAGCAAGAGTAGGAAGACAGGATGCCGGAAACGACAGAATGAAAGAAATCGCCGCAGCGATCAGTGATGGTGCGCAGGCATTTCTGACGGCAGAGTACAAGATTCTGGTTATTTTCGTTGCGGTATTATTCGTACTTATCGGATTCGGAATCGGTAACTGGATTACTGCTGTATGCTTTGTAGTAGGAGCTTTATTCTCAACGCTTGCAGGTTTCTGCGGGATGAAAGTTGCTACAAAGGCAAATGTAAGAACTGCGAATGCAGCAAAAGAAAAAGGAATGAACAAAGCACTCTCGATTGCATTCTCCGGTGGAGCTGTAATGGGTATGTGTGTAGCCGGTTTTGGGGTATTTGGTGTCAGCATCATTTACATCCTGACTAAAAATGTTGATATTATTACAGGCTTTAGTTTAGGAGCTTCTTCCATTGCTCTGTTTGCACGTGTTGGTGGTGGTATCTACACAAAAGCTGCCGATGTAGGAGCCGATCTTGTTGGTAAGGTAGAAGCAGGTATTCCGGAAGATGATCCGCGTAACCCGGCTGTTATCGCCGATAATGTAGGGGATAACGTAGGTGATGTTGCAGGTATGGGAGCAGACCTTTTTGAGTCTTATGTAGGCGCACTTGTATCGGCACTGACACTTGGAATCGTATATTATAAAGTTGAGGGAGCTATCTTCCCACTCCTGATCGCAGGACTTGGACTTGTAGCTTCTATCCTCGGAACATTTTTTGTAAAGGGTGACGAGAATTCCAATCCACATAAAGCATTAAAGACAGGTTCTTATGTAGCAAGTGTATTGGTACTGATCGTATCTTGCGTATTCAGTAAAGTATTCTTTGGAGATTTTAAAGCAGCGATTGCTATCGTAGCCGGTCTGATCGTGGGACTTCTGATCGGTATCATTACAGAAGTATATACATCCGGAGACTACAAATCAGTGAAAGAAATTGCAGAACAGTCAGAGACGGGATCTGCAACAACCATCATCAGTGGTCTTGCAGTAGGTATGAAGTCTACAGCAATTCCGATTCTTCTGATCTGTGTCGGTATCTTTGTTGCATACCAGACATGCGGACTTTACGGTATCGCACTTGCTGCTGTAGGAATGCTTCTACTACCGCTATTACAGTAGCTGTAGATGCTTATGGACCAATTGCGGACAATGCCGGGGGTATTGCAGAGATGTCTGAGCTGGATCCACATGTTCGTCAGATCACTGACAAACTGGATGCCGTTGGTAACACAACAGCGGCTATGGGTAAAGGTTTCGCTATCGGATCTGCAGCCCTGACAGCGCTTGCCCTGTTTGTATCTTATGCAGAGGCAGTACATCTGAAGACAATTGATATCCTTGACTCACGTGTAATTATCGGAATGCTGATCGGTGGAATGCTTCCATTCTTA